>Ga0307432_1000098_pt1 | contig 71312 bp, 54 predicted proteins | sample SalMarWE160150MG_FD_202158 | JGI IMG/M metagenome (GOLD analysis project Ga0307432, IMG submission 202158) | Salt marsh sediment microbial communities from the Plum Island Ecosystem LTER, Massachusetts, United States - WE1603-150 | ecosystem: Environmental > Aquatic > Marine > Intertidal zone >...
GACCAGGCATATATAGCGCCAAGGGCAAGTTGAATAAGAATGGCACCAATAACGACCATCCCTCTGTAAATTGTTTTATTGTTTTCCATAGTATTAGACTAAAATATAGAAGTCAGAATAAGATTGAATGAACATTTTATTCTGACTTCATTTTCTGACTATAATAATTGAAATTATCTTTTCACTTCTACTTTTGCACCGTTGATGATTTCTTCAACAATTCCAGGATCAAGCAATGTGGAAGTATCTCCCAGATTTGTTGCATCACCTTCGCCTATTTTTCTGAGGATACGCCGCATAATTTTACCGGAACGTGTCTTTGGGAGTCCGCTTACAATCTGAATCAGGTCAGGTTTTGCAATGGGGCCAATGTATTTCGTAACAGTATCTCTGATCTCTTTTTCTATGGTTGCCATTTCTGCGTCAGAGATCTCATCGCAAATTACGTAGGCATAAATTCCGGAACCTTTAATTTCATGAGGATATCCGACAACAGCAGATTCAGTAACTTTCGGATGCTGGTTAATAGCGTCTTCAACTTCTGCTGTTCCAATTCTGTGTCCGGATACATTGATAACATCGTCGATTCGACCAATAATACGGTAGTATCCTTCTTCATCACGTTTTGCACCGTCACCTGTCAGATAAAGACCCTTGAATGCCGAGAAATATGTTTCGTAACATCTTCTATGGTCACCGTAAGTGGTTCTTAGCATACCCGGCCATGGAAATTTGATACACAATATACCTTCCACACTATTTTCTTTTAGTTCATTTCCCTCGTGATCCAGCAGAATCGGTTGAATGCCTGGTAAAGGAAGAGTAGCAAGTGATGGTTTGGTAGGAGTAATCCCTGCCAAAGGAGTGATCATAATACCACCGGTTTCTGTTTGCCACCAGGTGTCAACAATTGGACACCGACCCTTACCTACAAGATCATGATACCATCTCCATGCTTCCTCATTGATAGGTTCTCCAACGGTACCCAATACTTTTAACGAACTGAGATCATGCTTTGTAACGAATTCGTCACCAAGGGCAACCAATGCCCGAATAGCAGTAGGAGCAGTGTAGAATTGGCTTACTTTATATTTGTCAATGATTTCCCAGAATCTTCCTCCATCAGGCCAGGTTGGAACACCCTCAAACATAACGGAAGTAGCCCCGCTCAACAACGGTCCGTAAACAATGTATGTATGACCTGTTACCCATCCGATATCAGCTGTGCACCAGAATACGTCACCATCACTATACTGAAATACATTTTTGAAGGTGTATTCGGCAAACACCATGTAACCTCCAATAGTATGAACAACTCCCTTCGGTTTCCCGGTAGAACCTGAAGTGTAAAGGATAAATAATGTATCCTCGGAATCCATCACTTCGGCTTTATTATCTGTGCCAACACCTTTAATAACATCATCCCACCAGATATCCCGTTCTTTGTTCAAAGTAATATTTCCACCTGTACGTTTGAAAATAATGGTGTGTTTTACTGTAGGACAATCCTCTAATGCTTCATCAACAATACTTTTAAGAGGAATGCTTTTGGTACCTCTGTAACCGCCATCGGATGTAATTACAACATTTGATGTTGCATCCTTTATACGATCAGCAAGAGCAGATGCAGAGAATCCTGCAAAGACGATAGAATGGTAAGCGCCAATACGTGCACAGGCAAGCATAGAAATAGCCAATTCAGGTATCATCGGAAGATAAATGGCTACCCTGTCTCCTTTTTTAACACCTAGTTTGAGCAAACCGTTTGCGAATTCTTTTACCTTATCAAATAATTCACCGTAAGTAAGTTTAATTTCTTTTTCTTTCGGATCATTTGGTTCCCAGATAATCGCTACCTGATCTTTACGCATGAACATATTTCTTTCAAATATATTCTCCGTGATGTTCAATTTCCCATTTACGAACCAATTTACAACAGGTGCATCTTTTCCTTCAAATCTCCAATCCAGCAACTTGTCCCATTTTTTGTGCCAGTAATGACTTTCTGCAATTTTTGCCCAAAATCCTTCAGGATCGGCAACACTCTCTTTGTATTTCTGTAAGTATTCTGCGAGACTTGTGATTTTATTTATCATAATTCGAGATTTATTTATAAAATTGATTTACAATTGTTATTTCGAATGCAACTATGAATAATTCTGAGAAATTCAATTTTGTTACCTCTTAGGGTGGTTAATTACTCTTTAACTCAGTAGATTATTCATAGAATTCTTAAAAAGAAAACAAAGATATATTTTAGGGAACTAAAAACAAATTTTAGCACATTCCTTTTTTATGTTATTTATCATATTTCAGTGTATTCCGAATGATTTAACAGATCAGAATGATCCTGATAAATTGTGTCAGATAATGTTTTTATCTTCATTGGAAAAACCTGGTTCTGAAATAGTATCCGGTGGACTGAAAGCGGATAAATAATGCCATATAAAAATCGAAGAGGACATGAGGATCAATGCCAAAGATGTCTTCGCAATTGAAGATATTGGAGAGCATAATGTATCGGTAAATGACTGCAGTCAATGCGGATGACACAAAAACTGTTATTACATTAATCTGATAATTAGTATACATTAAAAAAGGCTGTCTGAAAGAAGACAGCCTTATTGATCAGCTAATATTCTTGGTTAATTGGCAGTCTGAACCGAGTCACCGATATGCTCAGCCAGAAATGCATCCATAGCCCTGTAGAAGTCAAATCTGTTTTCTTCGTTACGAAACCCATGTCCTTCATTGTCTTTTACCATATATTCAACTTCAATACCTCTTTGTTTCAGTGCCTCTACCATTTGATCCGACTCAGCTTTGTTTACTCTTGGATCATTTGCACCCTGAGCAATGAATAAGGGAACTTGAATTTTGTCAGCATGAAATACAGGCGATACTTCGGCCAGCAGGAGACTGTCTTCAACAGGATCTCCGACAAGTTCATAAAAAAGCTCACGCATTGGTTCCCAATAGGGAGGAATAGTTTTCATAAAAGTAAACATGTTGGATACTCCGACATAGTCAATACCGCATGCATATACATCCGGAGTAAAAGTAAGTCCGGCAAGTGTTGCATAGCCTCCATAACTTCCGCCGTAAATAGCAATACGTTCGGGATCTGCAATGCCTTTATTGATCAACCAGTTGACTCCATCTGTAATATCGTCCTGCATACTGCGTCCCCATTGTTTTACCGATTTCAGCCAAAACTCTTTACCATAACCTGTTGATCCTCTGAAATTCATCTGAAGTACTGCATAGCCACGGTTAGCCAGTAGCTGAACTTCAGGATTAAAACCCCAGTAATCCCTGTGCCAGGGTCCGCCGTGCGGGTTAATGACAACAGGAAGGTTTTTTGCTTCATACCCTTTCGGAAGAGTCAAATATCCATGGATGGTTAATCCGTCTCTGCTTTGATAACTAATAGGTTTCATTTCAGCCAGATCATCTTCGTTCAACCATGGACTTATATCCGCTATTTTAGAAAGTTCATTTGTTTCTGAATCCAAAAAGTAATATGCACCACGACTTCTGTCACTGTATGTTCTCACAACAAATTTTGTTTCTGCAGTATCCGTGGCCGAAATATAGATTTCGTAACCGGGAAGCTCCTGTTGCAAAAATTCATATTGTATCTGAGCATCCTCATCGAAAAAATGATACTGTCTTTTATCCGTCGTATAAGATGCGGAAAGAAGTACTTTGCGTTTTCTTGAATACTGCAAACCACTTACATCGACTTCATCATTTTTGTACAAGGTTTCTACTTCTTCACCGGTCTGTGGATCGAAAATTACAATTTCCTCTTTGTCCCTTCCAAGATTTGATGAGACATATAACATTTTATTATCAAATGTGAAAAAGTGAGGATTGAAATTATCACGCCAACTGGTTGTAAGTACTTCCTTAAATTCATCTTCCTCATGATCTCTGTATAGTACAGTCTGGTTGACTCCGTCCGTAATAGCAAATGCAGCTCTTAATTTCCCGTCATGATCTGTGATCCAGCCGACAATATTTCCGGGATTTTCTGCAAGAAGTTTCATTTCGCCTGTTTCAATATTCAATCGATAAGGATCAAATACCTGTGCCGATCTTTTATTAAGCCCGATTATCACTTCAGTAGGTTGATCAGGCAGATCATCAATGATTTGTGTTCTAACACCTTCAAAACAAGTCAGGCATTTCGGATTTCTGCCATCCCGATTTACTCCATACAATTTGAAATCCTCGTTACCGTCTTCGTCTTTGATATAAAGAATCCGATTATCATTTGCCCAGAGATATCCTGCAATATCACGATCTGTTTCAAAGGTGATTTGCTGTATAGAATCTTGCCCAATCTCCTGGATAAAAAGATTCATTCGACTTTCATAGGGCGCCGTGAAGGATATGAATTGTCCCCCGGGAGAGATTTTAAAATATGCTTTTTCAGGATTTTTAAAAAAATCTTCAAGATCAAAGCGCGGGGGCTTTTGATCATTTTTCATGCACGATGAAAGAATCATGGCAACAAAGGCCAATAATAAAAAAGATTTTGTTTTCATTGATTTATGGTTTAACAAATATTAATAAAGCGAACTAAATTAGGATGCTTCATAACAAAATGCAAGCAAAAGGAATATATATTTGCATTTTTATGAATTATTCAGAATGTACCGAAAATCCTGCAGTGTTATGCTGAAGTCCAAATTATAGTAGAGATGATTGAAGATAAAATTAAGAAGTTAAGGGATCAAATTGACGGTGAAGTATTATTGAGTAAAACAGACCTGATTCTTTATGCAACAGATGCTTCTGCATATCAGGAAATGCCTTTGGCTGTAATCATCCCACGGTCCGAAAAGGACATTCATCGTATTATTCTGTTTGCAAATGAGCACAATGTATCAATAATACCCAGAGCTGCAGGCACTTCTCTTGCAGGTCAGGTTGTGGGAGAGGGAATAGTTGTTGACACATCAAAGTATCTTACTACTATTCTGGAAGTAAATGCAGAAGAAAAATGGGTTAGAGTGCAGCCGGGCGTAGTCCTTGATGAATTGAATATGCACCTGAAAGCATATGGTTTGTATTTTGGCCCTGAAACATCAGCTTCAAACAGATGCATGATTGGCGGAATGGTTGGGAATAATGCCTGCGGTGCTCATTCACTGATTTATGGAAGCACACGTGACCATACGCTGGAATTGCATGGATTTTTAAGTGATGGTTCTGAGGTTCAGTTTAAAACCTTATCGAAATCAGAGTTTTTGCAAAAATGTAAACTGGAAACACTTGAGGGTGAAATATATAGAAATATTGAAAGCACATTATCCGATCCTGCAAACCGGAAAAGAATTTCTGCAGAGTTTCCTGATCCGGGAATAAAGCGCAGAAATACCGGGTATGCTATTGATCTTTTAATGGATACGGAACCTTTTGTTGACAGTGGTAAACCCTTTAATTTCTGCAATTTGATTTGCGGATCAGAGGGAACTTTGATGTTCGTTACGGAAATAAAGCTGAACCTTGTTGATCTGCCTCCTTCTGATAAAGGCTTGCTGGTAGTTCATCACAAAAGTATTGCTGAGGCACTGAAAGCCAATTTAATAACATTAAAACATCATCCGTCAGCAGTTGAACTTATTGACAATATTATTCTTGAATGCACAAAAAGCAGTTTTAAACACAGTCAGAATTTCTTTTTTATAAAGGGAGATCCGGGAGCTCTTCTTTGTGTGGAGTTCATACATGAAAGCAGGAAAGAAATCAGCCGAAATGCAAAAGATCTTATTACGGATTTGAAAAGGGCAGGACTTGGCTATGAATTTCCTTTACTCTTTGATACTGATATTGATAAAGTTTGGGCACTTAGAAAAGCAGGTCTCGGATTGCTTTCAAATATTCCGGGAGATGACCAGCCGGTTTCGGTAATTGAGGATACAGCAGTGCATCCTGAAGTATTGCCGGAATATATCAATGATTTTAACGCCGTGTTAAAAGAAGAGGGGCTGAATTGTGTATTTTATGCACATGCAGGTACCGGTGAATTGCATTTGCGACCGATTATTAATCTGAAGACAAAAGAAGGTGTAAAACAGTTTCATACCATTGCCCTGGAAATTGCAAAACTGGTAAAAACTTACAGAGGTTCTTTAAGCGGAGAGCATGGTGATGGACGCTTACGGGGTGAGTTTATTCCATTTATGATTGGAGAAGAAAACTATCAGTTGTTAAGGAAAATAAAGCGAACATGGGATCCATACGGCGCTCTTAATTCCGGGAAAATTACAGATGCACCTCCAATGCATATTAATTTAAGGTACAAACCCGGACAAGAAACACCTGAATTCAAAACAATATTTGATTTTTCCGAATCACATGGTTTTTTACGTTTAGCGGAAAAATGTACAGGCTCTGCCGATTGCCGGAAGTCTGCCCTGATAGGAGGAACTATGTGCCCATCTTATCAGGCTACCCGAGACGAAGATAAAACAACCCGCGCCCGGGCAAATATTTTACGCAGCATTTTAACAAAAAGTAAAAAGACGAATCCTTTCAACGACAAAGAATTGTATGGTATTCTGGACTTATGTCTTTCCTGCAAAGGCTGTAAATCCGAATGTCCATCCGGAGTGGATATGGCAAAATTGAAAGCAGAATTTCTTTACCATTATTACAAATCCAATTTGCCTTCGTTTCGAACCTTTCTGATAGCGAATTTTTCAAAATTACAGGCGTTTGCTTCTCAAATTGGTAAAGTATACAATGCCTTGTTGAATTCAAAGTTATTTGCAAATGCTCTTAAAAGATCAATCGGATTTGCAGTTGAGAGATCTTTGCCTTCTGTATACAGGCAAACGCTTAGAAAGTGGTTAAAAAAGAATTTAAAACCATTGAATGAGAAACTAAATCGTCCTGTTGGTGCTGTTTACCTGTTTGTTGATGAGTTTACAAATTATAATGATGTGAATGTAGGAACTGACTCAGTCAGACTTCTGAATAAATTGGGATATATAATTCACACGGTGAGCAATGCAGACAGTGGACGTCCATATCTTTCAAAAGGATTCCTGAAGAAAGCCAGGAAACTGGCAGAAAGAAATATTGAGATATTTGCTTCATTGATAAGTAAGGAAATACCATTGGTTGGAATTGAACCCTCAGCAATTCTGACATTTCGCGATGAATACCCGGATTTATTAAGAGGCGAGAAAAAGAAGGCAGCTTTGGCGCTTGCTGAAAATACGTATACAATAGAAGAATTCATTGTGCGAGAAGTCGTGAAAGGGAAAATAACGCAGGGTAAATTTACTTCCCGCGCAGCAAAAATAATATTGCACGGGCATTGTCAGCAAAAAGCGATCTCATCAACAGATGCAACAAAGGCTTGTTTGAGTTTGCCGATAAATTACGAAGTAGAAGAGATCAAATCAGGATGCTGTGGAATGGCAGGTTCTTTTGGTTACGAAAAAGAGCATTATGATTTATCAATGAAAATCGGAGAGTTGGTTTTATTTCCTTCCGTCCGACAGGCAGAGGAAAATACGATTGTTGTAGCTCCCGGAACATCTTGCAGACATCAGATCAAAGATGGAACGGGAAAAATAGCAAAACATCCGGTGGAGGTGCTGTTTGAAGCATTGAAGCAGTGATAGATTGTTTAGAGTTTTGAGGTGGGTTGTCAGGTTATTAGGTAGTTGGGTTGTTTGAAAATGATTATTCGGGGAATCGGAGAATCGCTTTGCCAGCCATAGCTTACCCTGATAAGCGAAGGATGGATGAAATGAATCTAATTAACTGTCATAATGCTTGTTATACAACCTCAGTTAATCAGTTCACCAACCGATCCCGATGAAAATCGGGAGAGATCGATCAAGCCTGCCATCCACAGGCTGGTAAACCGGCTGGCAGGAAAGTCAATTACACAGTTAAACAGTTCCACAATTACACAGTTATACAGTCCACTATTGAACTTTTAATTTTTCCCCTTCCGATGCAGCGATCACTGTAGCACCACAGGTATCACCAAACACATTAACGGCAGTTCGCATCATATCCAGGGGTCTGTCAACCGGCAGAATCAGTGCGATTGCTTCAAAGGGTAAACCAACGGCAGTAAAAATTATCGTCATGGTCACATAACTGGCCATAGGAACACCGGCTGTTCCAATAGAGCTAAGAAGCGCCGTAAGTATGACTATCAATTGCTGTGAAAATGAAAGTTCGATGCCATAGAGCTGGGCTACAAAACCAACAACTACTAACTCGTACAATGCAGTACCGTCCATATTTATGGTGGCTCCGAGAGGCAATGTAAAACTTGATATTTTATTTGATACCCCGGCCTTGTCCTCAACCGATTCCATGGTAAGTGGAAGAGTTGCATTGGAAGAAGCAGTTGAAAATGCGGTTAACAAGGCCGTACTCACAGCTCTAACATGTTTGGCAGGATTGATTTTGCCTATGAAACGCAGAATAAAAGGTAATGTGAACATGCTGTGAATAAGTAAGCCGATAATAACAATCAACATAAATTTACCAAGGCGCACAGCAAGTTCTCCCAGATCGGATTGCTCGGCAACAACCTTACTGACAATTCCAAAAATACCTATTGGTGCAAAACGAATGATGAATAAAGTAATTTTCATCATTACCCTGAAGGCGGCATGGAAAAAGGTTTCAAGGTTCTCGCGATAAGGAGCATTCAGTTTTGTTATGAAAAAACCGAAGAGTATTGCAAATAAAATAATAGATAGCATATTTCCCGTGGCCAATGCATCAATAATATTCGTTGGAACGATTTCAATCAGCGTTTCAGACACTGGTTTTACAGGTAGATCAGCATATCCTGAGATTTCATTGCTGAGTAAATTGGTTCCGGATCCGGGTTTAAACAGATTCACAAGCAACAGTCCTGTAAATATGGCAAGCAAACTTGTTGCTAAATAAAAAACAATTGTTTTTATTCCGAGCCTTCCAAGATTTCCTTCCGAACCGATATTGGTTATTCCTGAAATTAATGAGCAAAATACAAGAGGTACGACAACCATCTGAAGAGCTCTTAAAAATACTGTACCAATCCAGCTGACATATTTTATGTGATGGGGAAAGAGTAATCCAAAAACAACAGATAACAAAATAGCCAATACAATTTGCCAATGGAGCTTAATTTTTTTCATTGAAACAGAATTTATAGCAAAAATAACATTTCTATGTTACCTGAAAAGATAGGTATAAAAAGGATTAAGATCCCGTAAATAAAGGGATATACAGGTTTAAAACTATAACTAAGCATGAAATCTGGTAAGAATTTCTTATCATTAGGGCAGGTTAGAGGTAAATTTTCAATTCTCAGAGCCTCAAAATGCGAAAAAAATAACAACTCAGTTTTTCCTATTCAAAATAACCGTATAATGAAATTTCGTAAAATCAATAAGCCTTAATAGAAAGAATGGAATATTGGTAATTAAACTATTTAAAAACATAAAAAATGATATTTGAATTGAATATGTTACATATGTAATGATTATTTATTAATCACAAAGGTAAACAATACTAATATTTACAATTGTTTATTAAAATAAATAGAATCTGATGTATACAAATGTAAAATGTGATTAATTTGTCTGAACTTAATAATAATAGTGATGTAAAAAACTATATTTCAGTTATTTACATAGAATATTTAAAGTAATAACTTAATTAAATGATCAAAATATAATCGTAAGTATGAAAATTAGAGCAATTGTTATGTATATCTCATTATAAACCAGTAATTTAGTTAAATTATTTAAAGTTTTGTACAACATAGTCCTATTTCTCTTAATCTTTTAAAATAGAACGTTTTATATGAATTCGATAATTTTTACAAATGTATAGAAATCAAGTAGGATTACAAATGTAAATTACTTATGGAAACAACAGGTTTACAATTGTTAAATGTAATTTATTTACATTTGTATAAATTCATAGCTATGAAAGATCAGATTTTAAAATTAATGGAGGCAGAAGGCTTAAATCCTGCTAAATTTGCTGATGAGATCGGTGTTCAGAGATCAAGCATATCTCATATTATAAGCGGAAGAAACAAACCCAGTTATGATTTTATAATTAAGATACTGAAACGTTTTTCAGGATTAAATACAGAATGGTTACTCACTGGTAAAGGAAATATGATAAAAAGCACTGAAAACACTAATTATAAGGTGGAAAATAATTCTTCATTATTTGATCAGCAAAACTACAAAGAGAAAATCACTAAAACGAGTGATGAAGAAATTAAATCAAGTTCCGGAAATCAGGAAAAGTCGATAGAAGATAATAAAGAAAAAAAATATACAGAAGAATATGAAAAAACAAAAATTGGTGAATTTACAAATGTAAATTATATACTTGTTTTCTATAAAGATGGTACATTTAAACAGTACAATACACGAGAATAGAATATTTGAATAGAAAAATAAAGAAAATATAAATACAGGAACTACACGTAATTATCAGTTTCAGTAAAATTCTTTAAAGAACCAATAATTTCATCTATTCTTTTAAAGTGATTGCGATCAAGATAAGCATTGATACCTTCAAGAATTTCCATCGTTACTGCAGGATGAATAAAATTTGCTGTACCTACTTGTATAGCGCTTGCTCCGGCAAGGAAAAACTCAATAGCGTCAGTAGCATTCATAATACCGCCCATACCAATTACAGGAATTTTCACGGCTTTTGCGACCTGCCAAACCATTCTTAAGGCAACAGGCTTAATAGCTGGTCCGGAGAGACCACCGGTGACAGTAGAGAGAGCAGGACGCCTTGTTTCTGCATCAATGGCCATACCTAATAAAGTATTAATTAGTGATACAGAATCTGCACCGCAGGATTCGACTGCCAGGGCGAACTCAACGATATTCGTAACATTTGGCGATAATTTAACAATCAGAGTTTTGCTGAAAACGTTTCTTACTGCTTTGGTCACAGCAATTGCCGATGGGCAATGAGTTCCGAATATCATGCCACCTTGTTTTACATTCGGACAGGAAATGTTTAGTTCAATGGCTTCTATTTTTTCCAGATTATCACATTTCTCTGCTACTTCACAATATTCTTCTATTGTACTGCCATTCACATTGACAATAATGTGAGTGTTGTATGTTGATATCTCGGGATATATGGAATTTACAAAGTAGTCGATGCCTTTATTCTGCAATCCCACAGCATTAAGCATGCCTGATGGCGTTTCCGCCATGCGGGGATAGGGATTTCCTTGTCTTTCTTTGCCGGTAATTCCTTTAACCACGATGGCACCGAGACGCGAAATGTCTATAAAATCCTCGTATTCCGGTCCGTAGCCAAAGGTGCCTGAAGCGGTCCACACCGGATTTTTACAGGTTAAATTGCCTATTTTAGTTGTCAGGTCTGCCATTTCAATCGTTTGATGTTAAATACCGGGCCTTCAGTACAGGTATTTACATTTCCCTTGTCAACTGTATCCACCACGCAACAAAGGCAAGCTCCTATACCACATCCCATTAGATTTTCAAGGGAAACTTCACAGGATGTTTTGTTTTTCAATGCAATCCTGGCGACAGCTTTCATCATAACTTCAGGTCCGCAGGTATAAATCATGTCATAGTTTTCCTGCATTGCAGGATGATCAATGACAAGACCTTTATGACCCTTGGAACCATCCTCAGTGGTTATATTTACCTTCCCCAGGGCTTCAAACTTCTCATTTTCGATGATCAGTCGGGCCGACCGGTAACCGAGTAAAAACTCCGGAAGAATGTTTAATTCTACCTTAAGATATTTACCCAATAACAGCATCGGAGCAACACCTGTTCCACCACCTACAAGCAGCACACGTTTGCCGGATGGTTTTGAAAATGAATTTCCCAGGGGATATACCAGGTTCAGTTTTTCGTTCTTTTTAAGGTGTGAAAGCTGCTTTGAACCTTCTCCTGCAATTTTAATAAGAAGGAACAGGAGGTTTTTTTTATCATCTGTATCATATACCGATAAAGGTCTTCGTAAGAAGGTAGAAGGACATCTGTCAACACGTGCTTCAACAAACTGGCCGGGAAATATCTTTGGCAATTGATTTTCTGCCTGGAGTTTCAGAACAAAGAATTCACTGTTCAGCGATTTGTTTTCAATAACTGTGAGATCCTCTATTCTTTTTTTCATTTATGGATTGCATAATTTTCTGCAAAGATAAGAATTCCTGCTTTGTTTAAAGCTGAAAATTGCACAGTACCTGTTAAAAAAATAACTAAATTACGATCTCATTTTTAAATAATAACCATATGCTTAAAAATATACTGGTACTGGCATTCGTTCTTTTTACACAGTTGTTGTACTCACAGAATGAAACCATTTCTGTTTCTGAAGACCTTCAGGTAATTAAACTTACTGATAATGCCTACATACATATTTCATATCTGGAAATAACAGGATCAGGACGATTTCCCTGTAACGGGTTGGTCTTTATCAGCAATGGCAAAGCCGTAATGATCGATACTCCGGTAAATGACAGCCTTGCTGTACAGTTGATATCATGGTTTACAAAGAACATGAATATATCCATAGAAACCGTTATTCCTACCCACTGGCATGTTGATTGCCTGGGAGGATTGAACGGCGCTCATCAGGCAGGGTTACAGTCCTATGCCCTGGAACTTACAAAGCAACTTGCCATGGAACACGATTACACGGCACCACAAATTACATTTGCTGATTCGCTCACTTTGCAGGTCGGTGAAAAAGAAATACAGTGCTATTTTCCTGGTGGAGGCCATACGGTGGATAACATTGTAGTATGGATCCCTTCGGAAAAAATCCTGTACGGAGGATGTATGGTGAGAGCTGCGCAGGCAAGAGGCCTGGGCAATACAGCCGATGCTGACCTTAAAGCCTGGCCTGTTACAATTAAGAATGTAAAAGAAAAATATTCAGATGCCAGGATCGTGATCCCGGGACATGGAAATCATGGTGGACTGGAACTGCTGGATCATACCTACGATCTGCTGATGCAAAATACTGCAGAATAAGGAAATCCGGACAAACAGGGTATAGATGGAAACGGCGCCTGGTGCTGGATTCTGAATACATAAAAGAAGGAAATAAAATGTATATCAAGGAAATAGAGAAGACCTTACACCTTAAGTCTGACCATTGCCTATAAACAAAAAAAATGAAGAAATTTAAATTTGCAGTAATGAAAAAGTCTAACATAGTTTGAACAATATGAAACATATAAAGATCGTTTTCAATATATTTATGCAATTGTTAATAGTAAACTTCATTAATTATGCGAAACGTCAGATTTTATTTCATTTTAGGATTCGTTTCTATAATCCTGATTTCCTGCTACAGGAATGATGAAGACAAATTCTGGGAGAGATCCTTGCTTATCGGTAAATGGGAACAAACGGGAGGTGATAATTTTGTTGCCTGTCCGGATGGAGATAACAAATGGATTCAATTTACTGAAACCGAATATACTATGGCATTTACTGATAATAATGGATGTGCAACAATTTCCACTATAACAACGGATTATACTTTCGATGGAAAAACGGTAAGTTCGGATTTCGTAACATACGGCATCTCTAATTTAACTGAAACAACTTTTGAGGCTTCCATTACTGAAGTAGGTTTAGGCGGTGGAAATGTTGTGTTTACAAAGATTTCAGAATAGAATACTTCATTGTCATACCCTATATGGCACAAGTGTAACTGTTTAACTGTGTAATTGTGGAACTGTTTAATCGTGTAACTGTTTAATTGTGTAACTGTTTAACTGTGTAATTGTGGAACTGTTTAACTGTGTAATTGTGGAACTGTTTAATCGTGTAACTGTTTAACTGTGTAACCAGCAACTAGAAACCAGAAACCAACTCATTCACAGCGTGTACCAAAAAGATATAGCTGGCACCTCCATTGATTACGTATTCATTTTCTCCCCACAGGAACGGCCAGTCTTCCTTGTTTTCAGGAAAATCGGGTTTTACAATTAAAACACCGGGCACCACACCGCCGGCTATGAAGGAGAAGTCGGCCCGGTTATTGCCATAAGCCACTTTTTTAGAGTGTGTACCGACGCCAGAGACAAAAGATATATCTGAACCGGGATGACAACCGTAAATGTAATGCAGACCTTTGTATACATCTTCCGGATCCATAATATCAGGGAATGCCTTGTATAGATAATAATTTGTTATGGAGAAATACATTGCCCATCCGCTTCCAGCCCAGCTTCCTGCTGTAACAGGTACTCCAAAAGGATTTTTGATTGTATAAGCATCCGCGGAATCTTTATAAGCAATGGTCAGATCTTTAATTTCTTTTTCATATGATTTGTCCATATAAGGCAATGCGCGTGCGGCATAAATGGCATTAAACAGAAATGTTTTCCTGATATGGGGCAGCAATTCTTCAATGCATTCTGCATATTCGATTTTTCGGGTTGTTTGCAATAATTCTACTGCTGCCCGCAATTGTTCATCCGGTAAACGACCACCAGTAGTGTTTCCGTAATGAAACAAATCATGGTCTTTATCCTGTTCTTCGTCCCATATTTTAATTGCTGTGGCAAGACACTCATCCGCCAGGGGATCGTTAAAGCCTTTTAAAACACGACTGGCAGCTGCAAGAGCCGCAATAGAACCGTAGTTTAAAGCCGATGTTCCGGTAGTAAATGCCCACCTGTCATCAGATCTTCCACTGGTAAATCCATCCGACTGACCCTCCTTTAGTTTTGGATTATATACCAGGTTATCGGTTTTGGAAGCTGCATCACCAAGGTGTGTATATTGTTCCAGGGAAGGTGCAATAATTCCCGGTATGGCATGGCCCAGGGCTCTGAATTGCGCTATCAGGGCGAGTGTACCATGCTCTATCTGCTGAAGAAGATCAGATTTTCCGTCAGGTACATGGATATCTACATAGCGCTTTTTCTGGTCTATGGTGGTTTCATCCCTGTCAGGAGCAAATTGTTCCTGCACCTGCACAAGTGTAATTAAAAGAGTATAATGAGTTTGTGTTCGTATATCAAAATCACCGGCATCAAACCAGCCACCATAATTCAGGCCCGGAATGTGTTCTCCGGGTTCATAAGGGGTGTCTGTTGTCGGACCCTGTGCATACACGTCAAAATGAGTATGGTTAACAGGTGCCTGCAGGGCATCGTCCAGGTGTGGAGCACCATGCCATACGCGGTAGGCTTCGTTTACATGCATATGATCCATCTGGACGGGGAAAAAGATGTCAAGGGTAGGATGCCATGTATCCTGGTAAATATCTTCTCCGATTTCAAAAGGTTTAGTTTGTATTCCATCGTATTCGATACAATACAGACCACTTTCCTCAATTTCAGAAAAATCAAACAACGAATACATGTACCTGAAAAATTTACCCCATAACTCTGGTTTTTTTGATTTAATAACTTCTTTGTAGCCTCCATCTTCATCGATCTTTAGCAATTTGACAGGAGATTTCGATTTGTAGTTTTTATCCAGTTCAATTACAGCTATTTTTTTCTGGCTGGGATGATAACCAACCTGGGAATGAGCAATAACAGGAGGCCTTATCCAGTTGTCAATAACATTTGTTTTTATTCGCCATTCAAGTACTTTACCTGTCCGGTCTGCAGGCAATATGGACCTTACTACATACCAGCCGTTTTGGGCTTTATTACGACCATCAAATAGCATCAGATCCTGGGCATCAGATTGTATGATGATATGTCTTTTCGGATCTTCAGGAGCAAGTGAAAGAACTTTACCAATGGCTAGGGGCTCTGGTTCTGTTTTGCCTTCAGAGTTGTATGACATGGGTCCAGTCGGATACAAGGGAAATACTCCGCCTTTATTATCCATCAAATACGTCTTGTCAAAATAGGCGGATGGAAGAAATTCAAGGTTAAACCCGGCGCGGCTTTTAAGTTTTTCAGGAACAGGTTTTTCAAGGTGGACACTTATGATCATGTCCATTCCATCTGATTGTGCTTTAACAGTATACTCAAAATCATATTCGGGATAGGCCAGTCTGACTTCAATCGCATTTTTATCAGGATTTACTGTTCGGTCTATTGTTTCAGGAATAGCATCCCACTGCTCGGGTGTATTATGCAAACGAATATCTCCATTGGTGGCTGTTCTGACTTCATGATGGATAATCTCTATTCCACTTATTTTTGAATCACCGAAATAACTGCTGTGTGCATTGCTGAATACAAGGAAATTCACTCCGCAGGCTTCAAAATACCCCGATTCATTAATTATCAATTCTTGCTTAGTTGTAGTTTTAATACAACTAAATGGCATTATAATGCTAAAACAGAATAAAACATACAACAGATTTCTTTTTCTTTTCAGGAATTGATCTGTAGTTTTTTTCATTTCAATTCAAATTGTATAATTCATTCATCACTGGATATATCAGAAGGATGACAGGCTGGATCGGATCTGGGTTACAAATACAATTTATCAGGAAAAGGAAAATACAATGTTTCCCGTAATCCTATAAAGATCAAAATAAATTTTCTAATTTCATTCAATAAATACAACAATTTCTAACAGACCAATTGTTAGAATTCGAAAAACCTTATATTATGAACACAAGGATTACGTATACCACACAAGCATTTGGCGAGCTGTTCAGGATAATTGGCTTTGTTATAGTAAGCCTGTTTCTGACCGTTTGCAGTAAGGTCAGTTCAGGGGAATCAGCCTCTTATGTGTCTGTTGAAAACGGAAACGAATATTTTACTCTTTCGGAAGCCGGACAGTCTGCGCCGGTATATGTTAGTGAAGATGACTATGCAGGTGTTTTCAGAGTGGTTGAATACTGGCAAAACGATGTAAAAGCTTTAACAGGGGCCATACCAGAACAATTAGCAAATCCTGAAGGTAAAGAGATCGTAATTGTTGGTACGATTGGAAAGAGTAAAATCATTAATGACCTGATCCGGGATAAAAAGCTTAATGTAAGTGATATTCAGGGAAAATGGGAAAGTTATCAGATTGAGGTTCTGGAAAAACCTTTGCCTGGTGTTGAAAAGGCATTGGTTATTGCAGGCAGCGATAAGAGGGGAACAATATACGGATTATTTGATGTATCAAAGAACATTGGAGTTTCTCCGTGGTACTGGTGGGCAGATGTGCCGGTGAAAAAGAATGAATCCTTATATATAATCCCCGGCAGATATAAATATGGAGAACCTGCAGTGAAATATCGCGGGATATTTTTAAATGACGAGGAACCTTCACTTGGAAGATGGGCTGTAGAGAATTACGGCGGTTTCAATCATGAGTTTTACGAAAAAGTGTTTGAGTTGATACTCAGATTAAAAGGAAATTATATCTGGCCTGCCATGTGGTGGGCAAGTTTTAACAGCGACGATACCTTGAATCCCGTATTGGCGGATGAATTGGGAATTGTCGTAGGCACTACGCACCATGAACCCATGATGCGTGCTCACAAAGAATGGAAGTCGGATATCCAGGGCGAATGGAATTATGAAACAAATCAGGAGAATCTCAGAAAGTTCTGGACCGGGGGAATAGAAAGGATGGGGTCTTATGAGAGTATAGTGAACCTTGGGATGAGAGGTGACGGAGACAAAGCTATGAGCGAGGAAAGCAACATTGCTTTATTAGAGAGGATTATCAAAGACCAGCGTACAATCATTCAGGAAGTAACCGGCAAAGACCCCTCGGAAACTACGCAATTATGGGCTCTTTATAAGGAAGTGCAGGATTATTACGACAAGGGAATGCGTGTTCCGGAAGACGTCACCCTGCTGTTGTGCGATGATAACTGGGGCAATGTAAGAAAACTTCCAAAACCGGGCGCTAAAGAACGATCGGGAGGATATGGCATGTACTATCATTTCGACTTTGTTGGTGGTCCCAGGAATTACAAATGGCTAAATACAAATACCATATCAAGAGTATGGGAGCAGATGCACCTCACTTATGAGTATGGTGTGGATCGCATATGGCTTGTGAATGTGGGTGATCTGAAACCCATGGAGCTTCCTATCAGCTTTTTTCTTGATTATGCATGGGATCCTGATGCATGGCCGGCAGAGAGTATACCCGAATATCACCAACGATGGGCTGCTCAGCAATTCGGAGAAGAGCATGCTCAGGAGATTGCCGATATTCTGATGATGTATACAAAATTTAACGGTCGCAGAAAACTGGAAATGATAGCTCCTGATACGTATAGCCTGATTCATTATCGTGAGGCTGAAAAGGTAGTAGAAGATTATAATGAACTTGCTGAAAAGGCTGAAAAACTTTTTGATCTGGTACCTGAAGAACAAAAAGATGCCTATTATCAACTGGTGTTATTTCCGGTTCTTGCATGTGCAAATCTGAATGAATTGCATATTACTGTTGGAAAAAACCACCTGTATGCAGACCAGGGAAGAATTGCCGCAAATCAATTGGTCGGAAAAGTTGAGGAGTTGTTTGCAAAAGATACACTCTTAAGGAATTATTACCATGATACCCTTTCGGGAGGGAAGTGGAACAACATGATGAATCAGACACACATCAGCTATACCTATTGGCAGCAACCCGAGAAAGATATTATGCCCGAAGTGGGCAAAGTAATACCAGCCAAAAAAGCTAAAATGGGAGTGGCCATTGAAGGTTCGGCCAATTGGTGGCCAAAGGAGAAAGAAGAAGCAGTACTGCCCGAATTTGATGTGTACAACCGGCAGAAGCATTACATTGAATTGTTTAATCAGGGAACCCTGCCATTTGATTTTCAGATAAAGCCAGGGAAACCATGGCTTAAAGCAAGTCAGGAAAAGGGGAGCATTGATGACCAGGTGAGGATTTGGATAGAAGTAGATTGGGACTTAGTACCTCCCGGTATGCATTTTGTGCCAATTGAAATTTTGGGATCAGAAGAGAAAACGATTCGTTTAATTGCTGATATCAGAAATCCGGGATCTCCCGGAAGAGAAGAATTGATAGGGCATGTGGAAGGAAATGGTTATGTGTCTGTTGAAGCTGTGCATTTTTCCAAAGCCATAGAAACTGATCAGCTTCACTGGCAGATCATCCCTGATCTGGGTCGCACGGGTTCGGGAATAACTCCATTTCCTGTAACTGCTTCCCCTGTCTCACCAGGAGGTGATTCACCCAGACTGGAATACAAGGTACATTTGTTCGATACGGGTACCGTGAGGGTGATGGTGTATGTGGCCCCGACATTGAACTTTACAACCTCGGAAGGCCTCAGATATGCTGTTTCCATTGATGATGAAGAGCCTCAGGTTATGAATATACATGAAGGGGATACTGTTCCCGACTGGAAGTACCCCGACTGGTGGAACAATGCAGTATCCCAGAATATTAAGATACTGACTTCAGAGCACCAGGTGGACAAACCGGGTGAACACGTTCTGAAATACTGGATGATCGATCCTGCGATAGTGCTTCAGAAACTTGTAATTGATGCGGGAGGTCTTAAACCGAGTTACCTCGGTCCACCGGAAAGTTTTTACAGGCTGGAGGAATAGTATAGTTGAGTAGTTGAGTAGTTTAGAAGTTTAGGGTTACTGGTTACTTGTTCTGGGTTATAGGAATGATAAATCGATGAACTGGTGAATCGATTAAATGAATCTAATCATCCGGCATAATGCCTGTTAAATAATTTCAGATGATCATTGCTGTATAGTAAATTTAAAGAATACACCCTGAAGGGGTGTGATTATTTAAGCCCGGGGCGAAACCCCGGGAACAGGATACAGGATAAAAAGCGTTTCATCTGCCTGCTTAATTCTGGGATTTAACAATCTATGAAACGCAAATCACAAAGATTTGATTTGTTAATAGAAGAATAAGAAAGTGAGAGAGTGATTAACCGGGGAATCGGTGAACTGTGATCAGTTTGGAGTTTAGAGTTCAGGTACTAATTGCGTATAGCTGATCACCAACGATATAAAAATAAGGACTGGCCTATAATAAATCCGGCAAATAAATCATTGCGCAGGCTCGTTGCGAAGGATTTACAAGTTCCGCGGAAGTGAAACGTCAGCGGAACGACACGAAGAGCCGAGCAATATGATTTATCCGGATTTTTTATCAGCCATGATTTTTTTGCTTTCTTTTTTGATCAGCAAAAAAGAAAGTCGTTCCGTTAGGGAACGGAACGAAACAATGGCTTGTGTGTTGGATAGAACTTAAAACTAAAGAGTTGGATAATAGTAATTGATTGATCGTTTAAGTGTGCAATCGTGTAACTCATAAGTTGATAGAATGGAGCTTGAGGTTAGAGACTTGCGACTTAAGATTATTTCTCAATATGTCAAATTAACAGTGTTAGCATTCCGAAACTGATAAATTGACATTATCATTGATTGATAAACGCCTGGTTATCAGACAATTTGTCAATTTTTTCATCTGGCATACTCCTTGATTATTATACATTGGTTTTTTGAAAAAACTGATGTTTAACTTAAAATATGGAGGGTATAGCTATGACACTAATAAAAAGATCAGACATTAATTTTCCGTCAATCCCTTCATTTATTGATAACCTTTTTTCAAGGGATTGGATGGATTGGTCAAACTTAAATTTTTCCAGCACAAATCCTATTTTGCCTGCTGTAAATATCAGGGAAAGTGATAATGAGTATGAACTGGAAGTCGCTGCTCCGGGTATGAAAAAGGATAGTTTCAGGATCAACCTGGACAAGGATCAGCTTACCATCTCTTCAGAATGGGAGGAAGAAAAGAAAAAGGATGAGGAAGACTACACTCGCAGAGAGTTTAGCTACCAGTCATTCCAGCGTTCTTTTACAATCCCTGAAAACGTGGTTGATGGTGAGAAGATCAATGCAAAATACAAAGATGGTATTTTAAGCATCAAACTTCCAAAGAGGGAAGAAGCAAAGCCAAAACCGGCACGCGAAATAAAGATTAACTAATCGTTTGTATCAAGGCAGTTTCCTGATCGCAATCTCATGCATCTGATCCGTTGTACTGTTCTTTAACGGCACCAACCTGAATGAATACGAATACGCTTGCGAAGGCAAACGGTATTCAGGAAGAGGTTGAGAAACCCAGCTCCATGTGTCATCACCACCGAGGCCCATTTGTCTGTAATCGATATTTAGAGTTATAGATTCTTCTTCAGTCAATTCATTTATATGTTTTGCTCCTTCAAGTACTTCCTGTGAATATGGCCATGCACTGGTTGATAAAAGGGGTATACCAACCACCAGGAGTCCATTGTCATTCTTATCTGTTAATGCAATCCACCTGACATCTGTTTTGTTTCCATTTTCCTGCGGACGTGCATAATTGAATACCTGTTCCTGCACAGGAAATGAATACAATCCTACCGCAGCTCCTTGTTTTCTGTCCCAATAATTCTCATGCGGACCTCTGCCAAACCATGTTATTTGGGAAAAGGATTTGGGCATTGCTGTTTGCATGCCAAATTTCACAAGATCTGGTAAATATTCATTTGGATTCAGAGAGACAGTAATTTCGATCTCTCCTGAACCATAAATGATATATTCAATGGAATAATCTGCATCCAGCGTATCAAGAATAGCCTGTATCTCGATTTCCAGCTTCTGACTAATCGGTTGCTTTATGCTCACCTTGCTCATAGATAATTTTTTTCCTGCATCCTTCCATACAATTTGTGCTGTTGGGGGAGCAGTAGGGTGAGAACGTAAGTCATTGTCAGTCATCGGTCTCCAGAAATTTGGAGCCAGGGGTGAAGAAAGCAGTTCCGTTTCACCCATTGTATATGAACTTAATAAGCCCTTTTCCTTATTGATTGTTGCAGTAAAACCTTTTCCTTGTATAGAAATTTCAGTATCACTTTCAGTATAGTCAATCTTTGGTATTGATTTCAAATCAAGTTTAGCAGGCTCCGGAATTTGATAGTCTAATTGAAATTGCTCCCAGGCAACTTCATGACCTGAAGGAACAAGATCAGTTGAATCAATGGTTTGAAAACTTATGTTTAGGAAATATTCACTTCCTGCTTTTAGCTCAGGTTTAATAAATGGAATTTTAATAATAATCTGGTCAGCTGGGGGTATATTCAGAGGATCAAGCAGTCCTTCCTGTATTGTTTTCCCGTTTTCTTCAATCGTCCATTGTCCTTCAAAAACATTCAGGTTGGTAAAATCATACAGGTTTTCAATAGTAACGATTCCCCCTGCAGGTGAGGAAGATGTCATTCTTACCGGTTGCATAACTTTCTTGCATTCCCACATAGCAGGTTGTGGAGTCTGATCAGGATTTAACAGTCCGTTCATACAAAAATTTCCGTCATGATAATATTCGCCATAGTCGCCTCCAAATGCCCAGTATTTTCGTCCGTCTGCATCTTCTTCCAGCAATCCCTGGTCGGTCCAGTCCCAGATAAATCCTCCGATCAATCGTGGATGAGAGTATATAACATCCCAGTATTCCTGCAGATTTCCTGTGGAATTACCCATAGAATGGGCATATTCACATAGCATAACCGGCCGTGTATCGTTTTTTGTATTGGCCAATGACAATATATCTTTTGCCTTGTAATACATTCTGCTGATCACATCCACCCATTCTGCATCTTTTGGATACCCTTCAGCTCCTTCATAATGTACAGGTCGGGTATTGTCATACTCATGTACCCATCCGGCCATAGCTGCATGATTGGGACCTGATCCTGCTTCATTACCAAGAGACCAGAAGATTACTGATGGATGGTTTTTGTCTCTTTCTACCATCCTGATCATACGGTCGAGCATAGCGTTTGCATACGCAGGATCGTTGGTGATCAATCCGCCTACATCATGGGTTTCAATATTGGCTTCGTCAATAAGATAAATGCCGTATTTGTCACACAGGTCATACCAAACGGGATTGTTTGGATAATGCGATGTTCGCACTGCATTGAAATTGAACTTTTTAAGCAATTCAACATCTTTAAGCATATTTTCATAACCAACCGCTTTTCCTTCTAAATCATCGTGCTCGTGCCTGTTCACTCCTTTAAGCTTTGCTGATTTTCCATTGATGAGCAATTGCCCGTTACTGATCTGAATTTCCCTGAAGCCTATCCTGCAGGATCTTGTATCTACTGTCTTTCCGGAATCATCCTTCAAAGACAATACCAGTGTATACAAATAGGGAGTTTCGGCCGTCCACTTTTTGGGGTCTTTCATTTTTGCTGACATCAATGCGAATTCCACCCTGCCTCTCTGCGGATGTTTTTCATTAATGATATCAAAGACTCTGGCTATCATTGTTGAGTCCAGCACTTTGTTTCCCTCATGGTCATACAATTCGCCTTCAAGAATCCATTCTGAAAGATCCGTTGAATCAAGGTATCCTATTTTTGGCCGGATATTGATAACCGCATTTTCATAATTATCATCCAGATCAGTTTGAACAAAATAATCCTTTATATAAATATTAGGTTCTGCTTTAAGGTATACATTCCTGTGAATGCCACTCAGTCGCCAGTGATCCTGATCTTCAAGATAACTGCCGTCACACCAACGGTAAACCTTTACTGCAATTGTGTTTTTATTATCTTTCAGGAATCCGGTGATGTTAAATTCTGCTGGCAGCCTGCTTCCCTGGCTGTATCCAGCAAACTCACCATTGATCCATAAATAAAATGCCGAGCTTACTCCGCCAAAATGCAGGATTACCTGCATGTTTTTCCATTCCTGCGACAATTCGAAAGTCCGGATGTAACAACCGACATCATTCAGTTCATGAGGAGTTTTCGGATGTTCAATTAGATCATATCGGTTTCCGCGGTATTCGTCACGCAAAGGCTTTTGTGACGGAGGGGTGAAGGGGTAGGTGAGGTTGGTATAAATGGCATTGCCATAACCTCTGCGTTCCCAGTTTGCAGGAACATCGATATCATCCCAGCTTCCTGCGTTAAAATTCTTCTTATAGAAATTGGAGGGAGCATCTCCGGGATTGTCTGCAAATTGAAATTTCCACTTCCCGTTCAGACTTAAATAGCGCGGGGAATTACTTATAGAGCTTTTAAGGGCTTCTTCTTCAGAAGAATAGGAGATCTGAGCGGCATGGGCTGGTAATTTATTGATGCCAATTACCGACGGATTTTCCCAATAATCCTCAATGAAAGTTTTTTTACAGCCACCTGTCAATAGTATTAGTGACAGCAATAGCAAACCAATTTTTGAATGCATAAAAACAAATTTGTGTATGAACAATAATATAATCAATTACTCAATAGGCTGAAGGTATAGTGCGATGTCAGTTCCCCCGGCAATATCAATACCCTCCAAAAGCAGCTGACTATTCACAATTTCTGTTTCAATTCCTTTTGAAAGCTCTCCCTTCCATGTATCAAACTTTTTTATAAGATATCTGCCATCTTCAATGCCGCCAATTGACAGGATTAAATTTTTCCGACCCAGCTTATCATCATTAAACAGCCAGAAAAATAGTTGATTGTTTGCCTGAAGAGCTAAAGTCTCAATTTTTGTTGAATTGCTGGTTACTGAAATGTTTCTGATAACGCTATCATTTGATGAGTCCATAAGGGAAATAAAATCTGCAAGCGGCTCAAAATGAAAGTAATGACCCTGTTCGTAATGCCATTCCCACCACCATGACAAGGGCACAATGGGAGTAGGAGAGAAGAGTCCACGCCACATGCCACGGTGGAATTCTCCTTCATACAATTCAACAGGATAATCCTTTCCCGGGCCTTTCCAGCCTAATGAAAATTCACCCACGACATCTGGTTTATTAAATTTTCCGGTATATTCCAGTATGCTTTCATGCATGTCATTTGTTGGACCGTAATTGTGATGCTGCGTAAAATCAAGGCTTTTTATGTCCCACAGTCCTGGCACTTTTCGTCTTACAACACTTGTTGATACAAGATGACCGTATGGATCGAGCTGTTTCAGGTAGCCGGCCATTTCCCTGTGCCAGTTCACAATGGCTTCTGCCGGCACCTCCTGCCAATCCATTACATTGTCTACTTCGTTCCAGAATTCCCACACGGCAAGGTTTGTTGAATATCCCCAGCGTGCAACCATATACCTCAACCGGTTTTTATAGTATCTTTTTGCTTCCGGGTTAGTGAAAAAATCTGTTGGCGTTTCACATGGACCACCATTTTCTGCATTGTACGGATTTCTTCTCCATTCATCGTTAGAACCCCACCGGTCCAGTTTCGGTTTGAATATGCCATGGTAATCATGGGCAAGCATCATGTACATTCCTTTCTCTTTTCCAAGATCCAGTATCTCATCCAGTCGGTCAGCCGTTTTTTGATAATATTTGCCCAGTCCGGGTGCATCAAGCACGCTTGCCGGTTCATCATAGCCAATGACAATGCCGGCAAGGTGTGCAGGTTCTGCTTGTTTCCAGTGAAATTCGATTTTCAGATAATGGGTGCCCTCCGGCAATTCACCCAGGGAGGCAATGAATATGCGGTGCCAGTCTTTATAAGTATTCCATGTCTGGCTGAATTCAACTTTATCAATAGGCTTATAGGTCTTATTATCGGAAGAATACAAAAAGGTAAAATCATCTACAGAAATTGAATTTTTATAAAACAATTTCAACTTGAAGTTTTTTATGTTTTTCAGATTATAGATGATTGATTCATTTGAGTTTGAAGGGATTATGATCCTTTCCAAATCGTCTTCTGTATACTCTGTTTTTTCCGAAACCAAAGTCAGACCATCGGAATGAAAGTATGTACTGTCCCAGTTCCTATATTCATCCGTCAGTTTGGTATAGCTTATTACTTTTGTCCACTCCAGCGGAAGATTCCACGGGCACATCCAGACCCGGTAAAAATTTCCTTTGTATTTTGCCAGTGTATCGAGGAAAACATCATAAGTATAGATCTTTTCGTCGCCCCATTTGGGTTCAAATTCCCAGCAAATATTCAATCCCAATCCCCTGAAAGGCTTTCCCGAATCAAATAACAGGGTGTAATTTGAACCGGGATTTAATCTGAGAAATCCGTCATTATCCGATTCGGTAACGTTAACTTCGAATTGTTTTGAGACCAGTGTATCTGTATGATCTTCTACACCTTCCTGTCCGGTGGATCTAAAAATAACCTGTATGTACCAGGTATGCTTGCCCGTTTGCATTGGCGTATACCTGGCTTCCCAATTCGATTGATCGGATTCACCGCTTTTGTAAAAACATGGCAGGATGAGCATTGAGCTATCCGGTGCAGTGATTACCGCATCTACGCGGATACCCTCCGGATCATAAGGATTTGTGAACGTACTCTTTAAATCAATGTAAATAGTAAGCAGACCATACTTTTCTATTGTATCTGATGATGAAGTGACTTTAATTGATGATGGCAATATGTGACAGGAAGAATATAATAAAACTACTGATACTATCAGAAAAAAAACAGATACAATTTTATGTCGGTTCATGATGATTAAGTTTGTAATTTAGGACAAGTCAATTGGAAAATAAATATATTAATTATATTGTTTAGAACCTACAATATTAACTTTAGTGAAGATCCAATCGATTTGTGAAGTTATGGGTTAATATTTTCAAATATTGATTTGACAAGAATTTGAGTATGCAACATGACAAATATCAACCATCTGTTCATTTAAAATTATTAGATTACAAATAAAAACACCATGAATAAAAAACTTATTCTTTCCGCGTCAGTATGTATGATTCTGATGTTAACCAACTGCAAACAGGAAGTGAAAATTACTGATAATCCTTTGCTTTCCGAATTTGAAACTCCCTATGGAGTCCCTCCCTTGGATAAGATCAAACCACAGCATTTTCTTCCTGCATTTGAATACGCAGTTGAAATGCATAACAAAGAAATAGATTCTATTATTTCAAATGAAGAAGCTCCGTCATTTGAAAATACGGTTGTGGCATTGGACCGTTCCGGCAGAAAAGTGCGCGATATCGGTTACATTTTCTTTGGCCTGAAATCGGCCAATGGCACTGAAGGCATACAGGCTATTTCAGCTGATTTTGAATCAAAATATACTGAACATAGTGATAATATATATTTAAACAGCGAATTGTTTAAAAGAATTGAATCGGTATACAACTCAGAGGAATCTAAGAATTTGACTACTGAAGAACACAGTCTTCTTGATAAGTATTACAAGCAATTTGTTCGCAATGGTGTGAACCTGCCTGATGAAGAGAAAGAAAGACTCAGGGAAATCAATCAGCGTCTTTCTGAATTATCGGTAAAGTTTGATCAGAATCTACTGGAAGAAACCAACCGGTTCAGGTTGGTGATTGAAGACAAATCAGATCTTGCAGGATTATCTGAAGACATCATTCAAACCGCTGCTTCAACAGCTGCTGAGAACGATCTGGAAGGGAAGTTTGTATTTACAACCCATAAGCCCAGTATGATTCCTTTCCTTCAATATGCAGAAAACAGAGAGCTAAGAAAACGACTCTATGATGCATATATCCGGCGTGGTGATAATGATAATGAATACGATAATAAGGAAGTTATAAAAGAGATAACGAACCTCAGGATAGAAAAAGCACATTTGCTTGGATTTTCAACTTTTGCTGAATATGAACTCGATAACAGAATGGCCAAAACTCCGGAGAATGTTTACAATGTGCTGAACAGAGTATGGGAGGCTTCTCTTCCTGTGGCAGTTCATGAAAGAGAACAGATGCAGGCTATCATTGATGAAGAAGGAAATGATTTCCGGCTTGCATCGTATGACTGGTGGTATTATGCAGAGAAGCTGAGAAAACAGGAATATGACCTGGATGAGAATGAGTTAAAAGTATACTTTGAGCTAAACAATGTGAGAGACGGAGTTTTTTATGTTTGCCGACAATTGTACGGACTGACCTTTGAAAAGATCAAATCCGAAATTCCCAAACCTCATCCTGATGCTGAAGTGTATGAAGTGAAAGACAGGGATGGTTCTTTTCAGGGCATTTTGTATCTCGATTACTTTACACGATCTACCAAAAGTCAGGGAGCATGGTGCGGGATCTATCGTAAGCAGTATACTCCTGACGAAAATGACGTGAGACCTGTTGTGACCATTGTATGCAATTTCTCAAAACCGGCAGGAGATAATCAGGTGCTTTTAAGTCTGGATGAAACCCTTACGTTATTTCATGAGTGTGGGCATGGTTTGCATCAATTGCTTTCGGATGTGAAATACGAAAGTATTTCCGGTACGAGTGTAAAAAGAGATTTTGTTGAACTTCCTTCTCAGATCATGGAAAACTGGGCTGTTCAACCTGAAGTATTAAAAGTATACGCAAAGCATTATCAATCACAGGAAGCCATGCCTGAGGTGCTTATACAGAAAATGCAGAATTCCAAGTATTTTAACCAGGGTTTTGCTACTGTTGAATATGTTGCAGCCTCACTTCTTGATATGAATTATCATATGCTTGAAGAACCATCAGAATTTGATGTTAATGCTTTTGAGAAAGAGTATTTATCGGAAATCGGATTGATTCCTGAAATTGTCCCAAGATACCGAAGTACCTATTTTAAACACATCTGGTCAAGCGGATACCAGGCAGGGTATTACAGTTACCTGTGGGCAGAAGTAATAGAGCAAGATGCGTTTGAAGCATTTCTCGAAAAAGGATTGTTTGATGAAAAACTGGCAAAATCGTTCAGGACTGAGATCCTTGAAAAGGGAGGAAGCGATGATCCTATGCAGATGTATATCAGGTTCAGGGGCAGGGAACCGGAGATAGAGCCGTTGTTAAGAGGCAGGGGTCTTAAATGAGAGTGAGAGTAAGTGTAGCTGCGGGAGTGAGGGTGTGAGGGTGAGAATATGAGAAAATGGGAAGATGAGAGGATTTTTAGGTTCTTGGGTTGATGGTCGCTATTTACAGACAACATTTTACAGGTCACAGTGAGCGGAGTCGAACTGTGGTTAATTGTTTAACTGTTGAATCGTGGAACTGTTTAACAGAAAACTTTAGATTAGAGACTTGTTAACTCTTTTGGCTATGACCATTGAAACAAAATAAAGGCCGTCTGATAAAAATCATCTATGAATTCAAGGAAGGATTTCGTTGCGGTGGCTTTGGAGGAACCCTGTCTGAGCGACGACGAAGGAGGAGTGAGTTTGGGTTCCGCAGGGAGAAAGCCTTCCGTAGTAATTCAAGTGATTTTTATGGAACGGTGACCTTTTTTGCATTCTTTTTTGTGTGGAAGATAAAAAAGAATGTCGAACCGTATTGGGAGCGGTTCGAAAACATGGCTTGTGTGATGGATGGGTTTAATTGTGTAATTGACTTTCCTGCCAGCTGGTTTACCTGCCGAAGGCATGGCAGGCTGGGTCGAGCTCGCAAGCTCGGTTGTTTATTTGGTGAGTTGAGAGTCAGGTTGTTAGGAAATGATTAATCAGGAAACTGGAGAATCGCTTTGCCAGCCATAGCTGACCTTGGGAAGCGAAGGCTGGAATAAATGAATTTATATATCGGCTGATTCTGGGGGTACACTCTGACCGCGTGTCGCTGAAGCTCTAGCGGAGTAGTAAGGGGCCTAAATACAATAGCACGGGGCGAAACCCCGGGAACAGGGTGCAAAATATAAAAGCGTTTTATCTGCCTGCTTAATTCAAGGATTAATCAATCTATGAAACGCAAACCACATAGATATTAAGTATGAAACTAAAGACCAGTGACCAGAAACTTGTGACTAAAAATTTTATTATTGAAGATATTTTTTTGCTCTTGGCAGATAATTATTTTATTTTTATTATAAATCTTGATTTTTTTTGAAAATTTAGCTTCAATAAAATCAACTGCTTACTAACCTAACTCAAATTTCTATGCTTCGAATTCATAAATTCCATGTTCAATTTCTGGCAGCTTTATTCACGGGTTCTTTTATAATGGCCCAATCAGAGAATCTGGTTGAGAATTATGGTTTTGAGGAATACAAAGAATGTCCGCAAACCTATACTCCGCAGGACAGAAGTCATAAGCTGGTTCCCGGCTGGACCTATCCTACGATAGCCACACCCGATTATTTTAACAAATGTGCACCGGTGAGAACAGAAGGAGTGGCTGTTCCTAAGAATTTTGCAGGCGAAAGCCATCCCAAATCCGGTGACGCATATGCCGGGGCAATATTAAGTGGTACCGACGACGGGTACAGGGAGTATATTCAGGGTACTTTAAAAACTCCGTTTGTGGCTGATAAAAAGTACTGTATTACATACTGGTATAAACTGGCATCGTATTCCAAGTTCGCTGTTGATCAGTTAAGTGTGTTCTTTAGTGAAATTGAAATCAGAAATGATTTAATGGTTAACCTTCCCTACAAGCCACAAATTAATAATAAGGTTGGGCTGTTCCTGGACAATATTGATGAATGGGAAGAGATATGCACAGTATATGAGGCAAGTGGCAATGAGAAGTATTTTATCATTGGCAATTTTAAATCATATGATAACACGAATTATGTTGCAACGGATAAGAACATGAAAAACCTTATGAATAAGGAATATGCATATTATTATTTTGATGATGTCATCGTCAGACCCCTTGAAAACTGCACAGATTGTCCGTGTGTTCACCATGATTTCGAGGCTGAAGTTATTGATACAAGTTTTACAGGTGGATTTGATCCGAAAACAGGAACAATTCCGCGTATGATCAATGATGGCTATATAAAAATTGGCATGGTAGGAGGGACACCTCCATACAGGGTTGAGTGGACAAACGGGATGAAAGGCAATGTTCTTAAAAATCTTCCGGCAGGAGTTTACAATTATACAGCCTTCGATGCATTCAACTGTCAGGCTTCGGGCAAAGTAAATTTCAAAGCTCCAGAAATACTGATTGATGAATTTGAGGAGGGATTGCAAACAATTGAAGAAGGCGGATCGATTGTGCTTGAAAACATTTTCTTCGAGTTCAATAAAACGGCTTTGCTTCCTGAGTCATACAAGGAACTTGATAAAATTGCAGCATTTGTTCTGGGCAATAATATCAAACTCATTGAAATAGGAGGTCATACCGACAGTGAAGGTTCCGTAAGCTACAATCAAAAGTTATCCGAAGGAAGAGCCAGGTCCGTCGTTGAATATTTAAAAAGCAAAGGCATACAATCGGAACGAATGCAGGCAAAAGGCTATGGAGAATTAAAACCTATAGATACCAATTTATCTGAAGAAGGACGTGCTGTCAATCGCCGTGTGGAATTCACATTAGTTAAAAAATAAATCTAACCTGAATACATAAGTAATCATGAGAAACATATTTACTCTTATCATGTTGTTTGCCTGTATTTTGACAAGCGGTCAGAATATCAAGAAAGGTTTTAAAAGTCTGGAGAAAAAAGACTATGAAAAAGCAAAAGAGGCTTTTGCCAAAGCTGTTTCTGACGAGCATGAAAATGTCGGAGCCAACTTTGGCATGGCACTGGTTTTGGCTGATGATGAATCTCCTTATTTTAATATCATAGATAGCTGGCAGTATGTTGAAAGAATAGAAGGAAGAACAAATGAGTTGTCGCAGGAAGACATTGAGTTAATCGGAGAGTATTTTATGAATACGGAAGTCCGCAGAACCAGCAGACCTGTGAAGAAAAAAATTGAAATTGCAATGGAAGCAATGGAAGCACGATTGATTAAGTATATCAGGGAAGAGAATAACCTCGATGCAGTGTACGAAGTCTTGAACAGATATCCAAATTTCAGGCATTACGATAATGTAATACACATTCGGAATCAGTTTGAATACAGGAAGTATGAAAAGCAAAATACACTGGAAGGCTATAAGGAATTCATTACGAAATTTCCTGATGCAGCCCAGGTAGACAAAGCCAACCGACAAATCAATAAGCTTTCTTTTGAAAGAGCAAAATCGCAAAATACTGTGAGTGCCTATACAAACTACATCACATCCTTTCCTGAATCGGAATACATACAGGCAGCGATTAAATTAAGAAATGCAGCTGCTTTTGCTGAAGCAAAGCGTATCAATACGCTTGGTGCATACGACAATTTTATACAATCGTATCCGGATGCTCTTGAAATTGCCGAGGCAAAAAGCCGACAACAGGCGATTCTTTATGAAAAGGCCAAGCGTGTAAAATCTCTTGAAGCATACAATGAGTTTATCGAGAGGTATCCTGACGGCATGTACTTTATTGATATTTTCAATTTAAAGGCCGCTGAGCTCGGGACAAAATTTGTTCAGAACAACAGTCTTAGCAATCCTTCTTTACTGTGGGCAAGAGGTTTTGATAATAATGGAAGAATTGAATCAGGAGGAGTTATTGCATCAACAAAGAATGGTGAATTTGTAGTTGCCTGTAATTCCAGAGAGAATGATACTGCTTATGCAGATGCCTGGATCATTAAATTGGATAACACCGGTAAAATGCTGTGGAATAAAACTGTAGGTCAGCCTTTCGAGGATAGTATAAGCTCTGTCCTGGTCGATTCAAGGGGAGATATAATTGTTCTGGGATACACACATGTTACACAGGATAGTGCTTCCAGAATGGGATGGATGTTCAAACTGGGTTCAGATGGGAAAAAGATATGGAATAAAAATCTTGGCAAAAGGCAAATTAAATCCTGTGCGATCGATCACAATGACAGGATTTACATTGGAGGATCCATTGCTAAAGACACACTTCAGAGTCATTATGCAGTTACTGTATTTAATTCGGAAGCAAAAAAGGTATCGGAAAGGATTTATACAGGAGTTGGTTCCATCAACGATATCAATATTGATTATGCAGGAAATATGCTTCTGTGTGGTTCCAACTGGCTGTTGTATACTGATTCAAGAAGATACATTCTATGGGATGATATACTCAATTCTTCCTTAACAGCTACAAATTGTGCAGTTTCAGGAAATTCAGGCTTTTATTTTTCCGGTGCAAACGGTAATAAAATTTTTTATGCAGCATATAGTGCAGAAGGCAAAAAATTATGGTTGCAGGATTATGATAAATCCGATCCGTCTCAGGAAATAAGAGATATGGCAATTGTGGCTCAGGGTAACCTGCTGGTGCTTGAACAGAAAGAGAATGGTGCAAAGATAAAAACATTTTCTCCCAGCGGATCTGTAATACGTGTTAAAGAATTTGGCGGATACAATGAAGTAAATAGCATTGTCTCAGATTCAAATGGGCTTTTACTGGCCTTAAGTAACGGAGATTTAATGATCTTTAGATTTTCGCTTCTTTCGTCTCTGTAAATTTTTTTTTTCTGCGAATGAGATTGCCAAACTTATCTTCAATGTATTCAGGGGCAAATACAGTAAGCATGTACATGATAAAAAATGATGCACAGAAAACATAAAATATAATTAACAGAACATGCATTTTACTGTCTTAAAAAATTCACTAAATAATGAAAAATCAGGTATAGGTAGGGTATATAGAATATTTCAAATATAGTTTTTTTTATTCATTTTTACCAGATTCTGTAAAATAAAGTGTTGTATTTTAATAAGTTGGTAAAAATTTAAAGTTTGTAATATCATTTAGATAATGTATGACGTGGAAGATGTAAAACATAAATTTGAGAAACAAAAGAAGGAATTAACGCAGAGTTTGAAATATGCCAGTTACATTCAAAAGGCACTTTTGCCGGACAAATCAGAACTGGAGAAACTCTTTCCGGAGCATTTTCTGTTGTATATTCCAAAAGACATAGTGAGTGGTGATTTTTACTGGGTTTCGAAAAAGAAACATTATTTGTTCGTTGCTCTGGCAGATTGCACAGGTCATGGTGTTCCCGGGGCATTTTTAAGTATTCTCGGCATTTCGTTCCTTAATCAGATCGTTGATCGGGATGAAACCGTCATCCCTTCAGGTGTTCTGAACAAATTGCGGGAATATGTTATGAAATCTCTTAAACAGACTGGAGAAGATAATGAGCAGAAAGACGGAATAGACATGTCTTTTTGCAAGATAGATACTTCATCCGGATTGCTGCAATATGCAGGCGCTTTCAATCCTATTTACATCATAAAAAATTCTCATCGATTGGTAGAAATTCCCGGCGATAAAATGCCTATAGGCATTGCAGCTGAAGAGGAAACATCATTCAGAAACCACGAAGTAAAACTTCAGGAAGGAGATATGGTGTATTTGTTTTCAGACGGATATGTTGATCAGTTTGGAGGCTCCGAGGGAAAGAAATATAAGTACCGCCCATTCCGAAACCTCCTGTTGAATGTATGCAAACTTTCCATGGATAAACAAAAAATAGCGCTGATCGATAATATACATGCCTGGAAAGGTGATTTGTCTCAGCTTGATGATATGTCAATATTTGGTTTTCGGTTCCGTCAGACAGTGAATTAGCCTTTCTGAATGATTTGTAATAACCTATCCTGAATTTTAACGTAGAATTTCATATTTATTAACAGTCAAAGAATATTTTATTTTAAACAAAGGCTGTTAAAAGTTAAAAAACAAACTGATCAATAGGGTTTAATAACTTAATTTTGTGAAAATTTCGTATACACCAATACATAACAGAAGTATCTTTTTTATGCTTTTCCACAATTACGGAAAAGAATTGAAGTTATTTAACAGCAGGTATTATCTAAGTGCCTATTATTTGTTTTAAATAATGAAATTATTATCGTTCAACATTCAAAATTATCGTTCTATCATCTATTCAGGGTTGTGTGATTTAGCTCATGATAATATCACTGCCCTGATTGGACAGAATGAGTCTGGTAAAACATCTGTTCTGGAGGCATTGCATAGTTTTTACACCGGGAATATCAATGAAGATGTACTGAGGAGTGACCTTTCAATACCGGTGGTAAGCTGTAATTTTGAACTTGAAAAAAAGAAAATAGCCGATTTGCTTGAAACCAACAGAATTCCAACACCGATCCTTGAACTTTTGCAATCAAAAAAAGAATTCACATTAACAAGAAAATGGAAAACAGATCGATCCAGCCTGTTGTACTTTTCAAGTGACGAAGTCCTTGACTATTTTGAAAATCTTGAACTTAAGAAACTTGAAATTGAAAACAGGACGCAGGAAGAGATCAATAAGTTGTTTGCTGTTTCCGATGGATTATTTAAGGAGATGGAAGTTGCTGAAAGACTGAAAGAAGAATCGCAACAAAACCTGACAGCAAGAAGAAAAAAACTGGATGAAGCAAAGAAAAAATTAAGAAAAGCAAAACAGCCCGATGCAAAGTTGATAGCCGAGAAGGAACTTGAATCAATGCATTCGGAGTACACTGCTGCTGAAGAGGATTTTAAAAAGAAAGTTGAAGATTTTGAAAAGACAAAGACAAAAACCCAGGAATTGTCCGAAAAGGTTACCGCATGTAAATTATGCAACAACATTGTACAAAAGGTTTTTGATGTTACTACAGAACTTGAAACCTACAGGGCAAATTACAGGGAGGTTGAGCATCAGTATGAAATTTCCACAAGCGAAAAGGACCAGAAATCAGCTTACAATAAACTGCAGCAAATATACTCTGAACTCAAGCTTATTGAGAAAACCTATCAGGAAATAAAAGACGAAGCAGCACTTCAAAAAACTATTGCTGCCAAAGTACTCTCAGGAGTTAAATTCAAACAGGCAGAAGTTGAGGCAGAAAATGAAATTCAACAGGAACGAGAGCTTTATGATGTTTATGATCTTGGAGAAATATTATTTCAATACTTGCCTGTATTTGAGTTTTTTGAAGATTTTAGCAGCCTTTTGCCGAATAAAATCGATCTGGAAGATATTCTAAATGAAAATACCAACGTTGAAGGATACAAGGCAGCAAGGAATTTTCTTGAAGTAGCAGGACTGGATGCAGCATTTTTCAGGGAAAAAAACCATCGTATCCTGAAACAAAAGATTGAAAACCTAAATGGAGAAATAACGATTAATTTTCAGGACTACTGGAGTCAGAGTGTAGGCAGAGACAATAAAATTAACCTGAATTTTGAACTGGAGCATTATGATTATACCCACCCGGAAAAAAGCGGGAAACCTTATCTTGAGTTTTGGATCAAGGACAAACAGGAAAGTTTGTATCCTAAACAAAGGAGCAGGGGTGTGCGATGGTTTCTTTCTTTTTACCTCGAATTAAAGGCCACTGCAAAGAAAAACCATGTATCAAGAGTAATTCTGATTGATGAACCCGGCCTCAGCCTGCATGCCCGTGCACAGGAAGATGTATTGAAGGTTTTTGAAGATCTGAAGTCAACGATGCAAATCATTTATTGTACACATTCTCCGCATCTTATTAATGCAAATAAGTTGTACCGGATACTTGCAGTACAAAGAACTGATGATCAGGATGATCGAAGCGAAACGATCATTCTGCATGCAAATGATCTGTATTCGGCCTCTTCTGATACTTTGTCTCCAGTGTATTCACTCATGGGAGTGAGAATAAACAACCAGGATTTTATTCAATCAGGAAATAACATTATTGTTGAAGATACTGTAATGTACTATTATTTAAATGCTTTCTGTCGCCTGGCCGCTATGGAACCTTTGCCTTCATTTATTCCCTCAACGGGCCTTACAAATATTCCTGTATTATCTAATATATTGCTGGGATGGAAAGTTGGATTTTCTGTACTTACAATGGGAGAATCAAGATCGGATGAAGTGCTTTCTGATCTTCTCAAATCTATATTCTTTAAGAAAAATGGAGAACTCGAACAACAACTTATTAAAGTAATGGATTTTGAATATCCCGAAGATATTTTTTCAACTCTGGATTTTAAGAAGTTTGTGATTCAAAAAAGAGAAGGTATTACCGAAAGGAATTCTGATTATATTTTAGAAAATGGACTTTCAAGGACAATTTTGGCTTCACAATTTATCAATTATTGTGAGCATAAAAATATTACTTTGAAAGACTTTGATGATGATACAAGAAAAAATATTAAATTGCTGATCAATAAAATTCAAAAACCGTAACACAAGTTATTGAATAAAAGCAGTTAATTTTTTATGTGTTATACCCTAAAACTAAACCCTAGGCTTACCTTAGGGACGTATCTTACTTTTCTTGTTTTCCTTCTTTTCACCCGGAATGCTTTTCCACAGAAAACTGAAAAATATTTCGAAAAGGCTGGTCATTATTATCAATTGGAGAAATATGAGAAAGCAATTCACTACTATACAAAAATCATTCAGACCGAATTTGATAATGTGCAGGCTTATCTGCAGTGTGCCCGTTGTTATGAAAAGATTGAAGAATATGCAAAAGCTGATGAATTGTATGCACAGATCATTTCAAAATCAGAATACCTTGAACCTGAAATTTTTTTAGAATATGGCGATTTGCTGATGAAATTGGGCAGGAATGATGATGCAAGGAGTTATTACATGAGCTACAACAATCTGATGGAAAACCATGATCTTAGGGTTCTCAGGAATATTAAAAGCATAGAAGATATTGAAAAATACTACCTTGATACTTCATTTATTTCCCTTCAATTGCTTTCTTTCAGTTCTGATGAAGAAGATTACAATCCGAGGGTGTACGACAACAATTTGTATTTTGAGTCGAACCGCGAATTTGCAGGAAGCGATCCCTTATTAAGAACTGTATATGTTCGTTCGCTTTCCGATAATCCTGATAGCAAATCAAAAAAAGTTATGATATTCGGAAACAACAAAGAAGTGTTAAAAGGATTTGCCATTGCAAATTCTACAGGTGAAATTTTCAAATCGGTAAGCGAAAACACCAATGCAGATAAACGATATAAATTAAAGCGCGCATTTATTGAAAATGCCGGTACCAGGTTTTCAAAAGAAGAGATTGTGTCGTTTGATGATTTTGAAGAAAACATATTTTTCCCGGCAGTAAATCATACAGGACAAATCCTTGTTTTTGCTTCCGATGCAGAGGAAGGCATTGGGGGACTGGATTTGTACATTTCATACAGAGGTTCTTATGGATACAACAGGCCGGCCTTAATCGACGGTTTTATTAACACCAAAGGAAACGAATGTTATCCCTTTTTAGTGAATGACACCATTTTGTTTTTTGCATCAGATGGTCATGGGGGATTAGGAGGTTATGATCTCTATTATGTGAATTTAAATAAACCGTCATCCATTCCGGTAAATCTTGGTTCGCCAATAAATTCGCAATACGATGAATTTGGATTGTCCTTATCTGAGGATCATACCATTGGATTTGTAATATCCGATCGTACAAAGACCCAATCAAGGGCGGATATATATCAATTCGAGCTGAATATGGTGCGTGCAATAGGAGAGGTGACAGATCAGAAAACAGGAGACAACCTGAAAAATGTAGCAGTTAGTTATTCTGCACCCGGAGATGAAAAGTCTGAGATGATCCTTGCAGATAATGGCAGATTCAGTCTTATTGGAATGCCCGGAGAGGAATACAACTTAATCGTATCGAGTGAGGGCTATGAAATGGAAGAATTCTATGTTTCCACAGCATCAGCTCCATCTGTTGGATTGTATGAAGTGAATATCGGTAGATTTCCTATTGTAAAGGGTGAACCGGATTCCATGCCCGCTCCGGAAAAAGAAATTGAACCTGTTATTGAAGAAACAATTCTTCTTGAGAAAACAGTTGAAGAGCAACCTGCTCCGGTTTCCGGGACTTTATTTCGCTTGCAGATTGCTGCAAGCAGGGTGCCTTTGGACGAAGGGGCTTTAAAAAAAATATACAAGGGATCAAGAGAAATATTTATGTTTGAAGAAGACAATTGGTATAAGTATGCAATTGGTGATTTCCGATCCTTTTTTGAAGCAAATGCAGTGCGCCGGCAATGCAATGTAAAGGGTGCATTCATTGCTGCCTATTCGGATGATTCAAAGCTTGAACTCAGATCAGCTATCAGAGAGTTTCATTCCAAACCGGCTGAATTACGAAGTGAATCTGCAACGACACCAGAAAAAAGGGAAATCATTAAAAAAACAACATTGTTTTTCCCATTTGATAATTATAAACCTACGGCAATGGAGTTGAAGAAAATTGATGATCTGCTGAATATCCTGAAGAATCATAACGATTACCTTATAGAAGTAGATGGTTACACCGATATTCAGGGCAGCAAAGATTACAATTATGGCCTGGCGGCCGAAAGAGCAAGATACGTGAAAGATTATCTTATAAGCAACGGAATTGATCGCACAAGAATTACCGATCTTGGTTATGGCGAAAAACACTTGAGAAAAGTGTGTTATCAGGATTGTACTCCTGCTATACACAGAGAAAACAGAAGAGCCGAAATCACTGTTTATACAAGAAATTGATTATCAATATTTTAAATCCAATTATTGCTTTTTGTTAATGATCCGTTGAAATTTTTTTTGACGAATGTTTGTTTTTTTTTGACTAAAATGTATATTTGTTATGTAATTCAATAAGAAAAAGTCATGATACTATTAGCCATTTTGATACCGTTTCTTTCGCTGATCTGCATTGGATGTATTGTATATTCTGCACCTGAAGTATCAAACGATTAATAGTAAATAAAATATTTTAACTCCTGAAAGCGATGATTATTCATCGCTTTTTTTGCATTGTGTACTGCCTTCTTGCAGTGATAATATTCCTCTTAAACTTTGGAGCAAAGTTTTTAAAAACAATATGAATTCAATATAAGAATCAGATTAATCATTTGATTTTTGCGTTCTTATTTATACTGATCGTTGTGTAAACCCTGGTGTTTCTGACTGCCGGTTCGGCAGGCAGGGTTAAAGAGAACCTACTCACCTTAAATAATTGATCTATAATTAGTTATATTTCTAACTCCTGGTAAAAACACTGTTACACGATTCGTATACTAAAAGGAAAATAGTACTCAAAACGTTTAATTTTGGGATGAAAGTACATTTTTTTTTGACGAACGGTTGGATTTCTTTGACGAATGATTATATTTGTATGTCGATCTAAAATTTTTGAATATGTGGTTGTTGTTTCTTATTGTTCCATTTGTCTCATTAATTGTGGTTGGATACCTAGTGTTTGAAGCACCTGAAGTATCTAATGATCTTACAGAAGTATAATTTTCAAAGGTTTTTTATATTTTTTATACCGACAACTAGCTTGTTTGGTTATTTTTGGGGATGAAAATTAAATTTATGATTCAGATTATTTGTCATCCCGTTATGAAATTATTCACGTCGATTCTCATATTCACTTTATATTCTTCTTTTATATTCTCTCAGGATATCTCTGTTGCAGATTACAGAGGTGAACTGAATATAAAGATTGAACTCATTGATGAGAAAAAGATCGAAAAAGGAGTAGAGACCTTGAATGAGGCCGGAAAGATTGAAAGGGAAGCTTTGTCAATACTTAAAAAAATAGATGATACCGAAATTGCAGAAGGTACATCATCAGACTACAAGAAGATGTTAAAAAAATTTATTGAAGCATCGCTGCTTTACGGTGAAGGACACACATTAATATATAATGTATTCAATGAAAACTGTGCAAAGTTCCAGTTGGAAATGAAAAAAATGAACCATTATGCTGCGGGATTAAGCAAAGCAAAGTATTATGAATTGAAAGGAGAACGAAACCTTAGAAGAGCAACGAGTATTCGCGAGTTTTTGCTTGAAGCCGATAAACCGGAATGGATCCAATACAAAATGCATGAGGCATTCCAACTTGAAAAACTTGCTGTACGTAACAAAGGAAGAGCACTTCAGATCTATCAGGACTTTCCCGTAGAATACAATTATGGCTGGGAAAACGATGTGACACCCGAAGAACTCGCAAAATTTTTTAAAAATCCTTTGATCAAACTTCCTCCGGAGGATATTTTTAAAAGAAAACCTGTTGAAGAAAGAGAGATTCCCGAAGGAGGTGAAGTGATTTTCAGAGTTCAGATTGCGGCACATACAGTTACTTTAACTGACCAATATATTAGAACATTTTATACCGGTCAGGATTCCGTTATAGAGGTACATGAGGGCAAATGGTTCAAATATCAGATTGGAAGTTTCGATAATTACAAATCGGCCGATAGCCTTAGAATTTCTTGCAGAGTGCCTCGAGCCTTTGTTGTGGCATATCAGGAGGGAAGAAAATTAACAATAAAGAAAGCTCTGGCAATAATACAGGAAAACTAGTATATGACAATTCTGTATATTGGTAACTGACTATAAACCTTTCCTTCGGATTCTACTGTTAACTTAATGCTGATTTCCCGGTCAGGTCCCATATACTCCAGTATTTGTTTGGTTTTTGGTAAGAGTTTATTGGAAGGATTTTGGTGTGAAACATGAAATCCCCCGTAATTGTATCCAATCAAAAATTCACTTATATGAAACCAGTTTTCTGAACCGATAATGTCATTACTAATAAAAACAGCAAGGCTGTCACATTCCAGCAGGGTCCTCTTCATTATTGTGTCAGTAACATTTACCAGGGTATTGTTAATAATCAGCTGTGGGTCAGGAATTCGTTTCACAAAGAAATGTTTATATCCCAGAACATTTGTATCTCCGTCTGAAACCGCATAAAGAGTTAGCCTTACTTTTCCCGGTCGCTGTGGAATTAGCAAATACAAACCTGCGCTATCAGCAAATATTTCACCGTTAGTACATTCAATATGAATTGTGCCTGAATCAGAATAAATGCCTGAAGATATTTTCAGATAATTATCGATACCACTGTACAGATGGCCGCCCCGGGAAGAAAGTATAGTAAAATCAACGTTTTGTAACTCATTGCCATACCTGTACTGCGCATTTATCCTGTTTGTCAGTAAAACAATCAAGAATACAATAAACAGTCGCAGAAAATAGTTAAATTCCATTCGGATAGTATTACCAGGGTATTCACTTCTTATCACCGTTGTCAAATCCCTATGTAGTATTGTAATAAACTTTTGTTTTTCAATTATTTACATTAAATATTTTTAGCATCCTGTGTGTCAGTTCATAGGTTTTTTCCTGAAATACCTTTAGGACAAGTTATGATTTATTACTCATTCATTGATCATGAATAACCAATGCATTCAATTCTTTTGTTGAGAGCAATCCGCAGGCTGCCATAATATCTTCTCCCCTGGAAACCCTTACAGTGGCAGTTATACCTTTTTCATCCAATTTGTCCCTGAATCGATGCACTGAAATTTCGTCTGTACTTTTTAGATCAGTACCCGCTATTTCATGAAATCTTATAAGGTTAATTTTACATCTCAGGCCATTTAAAAGACGGGCAATCTGGTTAATATGTTTCTGAGTATCATTGATGTCTTTAAATACTATGTATTCGAATGACAATCTTCTGTGTCTGTCAAATTTATTGGCTTTTAATGTTTCAACTACTTTATCAATAGGATATTTTTTTTGCACAGGTATGAGCATTTCTCTCTCATCGTCAAAAGGACTGTGTAAACTAATCGCCAGATTGCAACGACTTTTTTCCATAAATTTTTTCATTCCAGGCAACAACCCAACAGTTGAAACAGTGATTTTTCTGGAACTGATTGCCAGTCCAAAATCTGAAGTAAGAATTTCAAGGGATTTCAGAACCGCCTCTGTATTATCAAAGGGTTCACCCATACCCATAAATACAAGGTTTGTGATCAATTCTTTTTCAGGTATTGCGATCACCTGATTAAGGATTTCCGCAACAGATAGTTGTCCCTGATACCCTTGTTTTCCGGTCATACAAAACATACAAGACAATTTGCATCCGATTTGCGAAGATATACAGAGAGTATGCCTCTTTTTTTCAGGTATATATGCCGTTTCAATAAACCTTCCCTTTGCAGTAGGGAACAGGTATTTTTTTGTACCATCCTTTGATATTGTAACTTTCAAATAGGGGGTTATACCTGTTTCAAAATCCTGTTTAAGCAATTCCCGGCCCTGTTTGGAAAGATTTGTCATCTCATCAAAAGAACGGGCACCCCGCCTGTAGATCCACAAAGCGATTTCGCGGGCTGCAAATTTTGGCAACTGAAGGTGGGCCGTCTCTGTCTGTATCTCAGCAGGGGTCATGCCCAACAGTATCTTCTTTGTTTGTGTCACCTTATAAATAGTTCGAAATTGTAATCAATGAAAATATAAATGAATGATTGCAGCAAATTGCCTGCATCAATGTAAAGATAATACTTAATCACCAGAGCGTTGAAAAACAAAAGGCTGATGAAACATCAGCCTTTGTATTTGAATTATAAATGTCGCGTTAGTAAAGATGTATCTGGAATGATTCATTGACAATGATCTCCGGCTCTCCCTGGAAAGATGCAATCAGTCCGGTTACTGCCAGATACCTGTTGTCAAAATATCTTTCGGGTCTTCTGCTGTATTGTCTTGCGATCCATCCTGGTATTACTACTGTAAAGTCCTGGTAGGGATAATATGGTCCATAGTACAGAAAGTACTCATCGGTTGATCTTGAATAGTACACTTCTGAAATTCTTCCATAGACAGTCATTACCTCACCCATGTAATACTCTGCAAAGTAAGCAGATACATTTGCTATCCTATATCCGTAACTGTAATGCCAGTATGTAACCAAAGGATAAAATCTGATGTAATGTCCGTGCATTGCAGGTGTCCAGATAATACTCAGAGATACCGGAATCCTGTATGCGTAATGTTTTGCCCTGTATTCGCGGCTGGGCGGAGGTGTATGATAGTGATGTACCACTGTATGAGTGCCTGTGTATCGGCGTGTGGAAACATACACTGTATTTTGATTCCCGGAACTTCTTACGTAGGTACCTGATGTACTCCTGTGAGGTGTTGTGTGTTCGGAATCTGATGTTCCACGCCTTGAGGTGTTGTTGGTAACCTGTGTATTTGACCGTTGGGTATTTGTATTGTTCCTGCTCCTTGAAGTGCTTGTTGCTGAACTTTCCCGGGACCGGATCGATTGAGTTTCAGTTCGTCCCTGGCTATTGCCTGTATTTGTTCTTCTTGTGTTCACCTGTGTATTGTCAGACCTGCTTGTATTGTCCTTCCTTTCATTTCTATCCTGGACAGAATGATTCGCAGAAGCATTGTTCGACCTGGCTTCATTTCGCTGAGCAGTTTGCTCACTATTGGCAGTCCTCCTGGAAGACTGATTGTATGAAGTTGCTGCTATCAACAACATAGCCAATATAGTAATTAATTTTTTCATGATCTGCGAGTTTTAATGTTCAATAAATTAAATACAAATTGAATGCCAAAATTATAAAATGCATCAAATCAATAACTTATATTATTTGGTTTCATGTTGATGAGACTATTTTATTCTCTATTAAGAGGGTACTATAGAGAAAATTCGGGATTTTAATTTTATTTTTGCAAGCTAAATTGATTGATATGCCACTGAATATACCTGACAAATTACCCGCAACAGAAATTCTTGAGAAAGAGAATATCTTTTTCATGAGAGAGACCACCGCAATTCACCAGGATATCAGACCTTTAAAAGTTGTCATTCTAAATCTGATGCCTTTAAAAATTACTACCGAAGCGCATATGCTAAGGTTACTCTCAAATACTCCGCTTCAGGTGGAAATTGTCCTGATGCATCCTGAAAATCATGTTTCTAAAAATACACCTGCCGAGCATTTGGAAACTTTCTACAAAACTTTCACACAAATTGAAGATCAAAAATTTGATGGTATGATTATTACAGGAGCTCCTATTGAGCACCTGGAGTTTGAAGAGGTGCATTATTGGAATGAATTGCAGCGGATCATGGACTGGACCAGATCGCATGTTACTTCGACCATGTTTATCTGTTGGGGTGCCCAGGCGGGACTATATCATTTTTACAATGTGCCGAAATACAATCTTCCCCGAAAGATGTTTGGTGTATTCGATCATACTGTGAATAATCCGCTTGTTCCTTTAATTCGTGGATTTGATGAAGTATTCCAGGCACCACACTCAAGAAATACTGAGATCAGAAGGTCGGATATTGAAAAAAATAAAAATCTGGAAATTGTCTCTGAATCGGAAGACGCAGGGGTTTTTATTGTCATTGCCAAATCGGGAAGGCAGATTTTTGTTACCGGACATGCTGAATATGACCCTACAACACTGAAGGAAGAGTATGAAAGGGATATAAAAAAAGGAATTGACATTGATGTACCTAAAAATTATTTTCGACAGAATGATCCTTCAAATATGCCAAAGGTTAGGTGGAAAAGTCATGCCAATCTTCTCTTCTCAAACTGGCTGAATTATTATGTATATCAGATGACACCATACAATATTGAGGAGATTAAATAGTCAGACAAAAAATTATCTGATCCGATCATCCTTTGATAATCTTTGCATTGCCCTGAAGCCTTTGTTAATATCATGTTTTGATCTTTCAGGAATTACCGGTGTTTTTATTTATAGTGTTTCATGGAATAAAACCTGCTACTTATGTAAAAAATAAACTTTTCTATAACTGGCACGTATACTTGCGAGTGTTTAAAGTATTGTTACAATGTCACTACTATCTAACGCGTGGGCTCGTAAGATTATGAATGAAAGTTTAGAAAGGAATAATTCAATGACTAAGTTTAAAGCTGCTTCAACTTCAAATATGACAAATGTAAAAGAAACAGAGTGTGATTGGACCCATTACACAATTCTGATAGCAGAAGATGAGGACACCAATTATACTTATCTTGAAACTGCGCTCGAAAGAACAAATGTAACTATTCTAAGGGCAAAGAATGGCAAAGAAGCCGTTGAAATGGTCAAGGTAAATCCAATAATTGACCTTGTACTGATGGATATTAAAATGCCGGTCATGAATGGCCTGGAGGCCACAAGAAGCATAAAATCCTTCCGAAAAGATATTATTATCATTGCACAAACGGCTTTTGCAATGGATGAAGACAAAAGAAACTGCACAGCCGTCGGGTGCGACGATTTTCTTGCCAAACCTATTCGATACAAAGTACTTTGTGATACATTATCAAAATATCTGAAATAATTATCCCCATCTGGTTCTTGTTTGTAAATTAGCAGGATAATAGTAATATGTTTGCTATGAAATTATCCCTTGCTACTCCTGCATTATTATTTTCAGCGATTTCATTGTTATTGCTGGCATATACCAACAGGTTCCTGACAATCGCACAGTTGGTAAGAAACCTGCATGCCAAGTATAAGGAAAACCAAAGTCATATAATTTTTGGTCAGATTCAAAACCTTCGGAGAAGAATTATCCTGATAAGGAATATGCAGATTTTTGGCATTATCAGCTTGCTTTTATGCGTAGTATGCATGTTTTTGCTGTACATAGAATGGATTGCCCTTGCCGAGATCATCTTTGGAATTGCATTGCTTCTTTTGATTGCTTCCCTCGGATTATCAGCATGGGAAATCCAAATCTCAGTGAAAGCACTGAACCTTCACCTTAGCGATATTGAGGAATAGACTTGTCTCTCCTTGTATTTATGATATAATAGTCATTCTTGAGGCCTGGCGGAATTGCAATTCAATTCTTCAGAATAACTATCTTGTCTGTAAAAACTTTAGCAGAATTTTCAATTTTCAAAAAATAACTTCCTTCGGGAAGGTGACTGATATTTATACTATAAATACCTTTCTCTGCTTTTTTTGCAGTTGCTGTTTCGTGCAGTAACAATACACCCTTCATGTCAATCACTTTAACAGATACGGGACTTCCGTCTGATTCAAACTGGATATACATTACTTCATTACATGGGTTAGGGAATACAATCACTTCCGACCTGTTTGCATTTTCCGGGATACCGGTGGAAACAGCCCTGCTGATAATCATGGCTTCATCCGATAAATCTTCGTATGAAACCACAAGATACGATGTATCGGCGCTTTCCCTGAAAACTCCCGAGGTCACCGGAGAGTAACCTCCATCATTATCAATTCCATGAAGCAGGTAAACACTCCATCCATTCAATGAAGCCGCTGAATCCGAATTTTCCCTAAAATCATCGGCTGTTTCAATATCTCCCTCGGTGCCGCAGACAATTGAACTGATGTTCAGAAAATCATCCGGCGTGCTTTTTTCTATATATCCCTGGCAATGGCGGGCAGCAATATAATATTTGCCGGTAATTGTATCATCTGCGGGAGCGCAATATGGATAAGCTATCGTAAGGCAAGACTGTCCACTAATATGGGCATTTATTTCATCCTGAGAATTTTTCAATTCCGCGTCCTGTTCTTCACTGTTTAATTCGCTTAGATTAGCATGACTCAATGTATGGCTTCCGATCTCATGTCCGGCATCAACAGCATTTTGAAAGTTTGTCCAGCTGGGTGACCAGTTAATAACTGGATAAAATGTAGCATCGAATCCAAATTCGTTTAATGTTGGTATGGCAACAGAATACTGATTTGAGGTATTGTCGTCGAATGTATACGTAATTGCTGCTTCAGTGAAACCTTTCCAGGTGCCCACTTCATAAGGTGCTTCAACCACCTGGGCATAACTCATAATTGTTGCCTGCAGCAACAAAAAAAATGCAGTTAATCTGATATTCTTTCTCATCTTTTCCATTATTCGTTAATATCTATTGTATAATTTAATGCAAGTTGTATACATTAACTCTCCGGCAGGAACAAACACATAATCTCCGTAACCATCATTCACATGTTTTGGAAGAGATCTTTGACAACCAATTGATACAATGAGCAGCGTTAATATTGTAGCATTAAACAAGAATAACCGGATATGGCAAAATGGTTTCATAATAGAATAGTGTTTTTTGGGTTTATCAGTGTGTTTTATAGAATCTGCAATACGTCTGATATGCTTTTCCTCCGGGACAAATTATATTGAAACTGCATTTCTTACACTGGTTTGGCATAAACAAAAGAATATGAACAGCAAAAAGTGCAAAATATATCAGAATATAATACCAGTTTGAAAGGAAAATCCAGTACAAAGGAAAAAGCAAAAACAGAGTAAGCGCAATTTCTCCACCCGAGGCATTTTTCTTATAAAATTTAAGATCAAATTGACGGTTCTTATAAAGAACACCTGAAAGCATGTTTCCAAAATATACACCACAAAAGGCAGGACAATACTTTCCTCTGTATGGGCAACCAACACAACAACCTGCCTGAAAGACATTCACGATCAGATATAAAAAGATCCAAACCATAGGAATATACAATGAATATTTAGTGAGCAGACAGAAAGTACCAACAACCATTACAGCAAACGGAATGGTTGAAATACTATAAAGCCATTTGTCTTTTTTTGTCCATGTGTAGTATTCCTTATTCATTTTCAATTCTTTTGTATGGTCAGGTCCATCAATTCGGTCTCTACCTTCCAGTCTTTACAGTCAATTTTTTGCAGAATAGTCTCGATTTCTTCTTTTGTATAAGCCGCAGCAATGGATGATTTCCAATATTTCGCCATTTTTCCTGCAACAAGCGGTCCTGCAATGTTTACTATCAGCCTCCCAAACAGATTTATATCTCTCCTGTGGTCGTGTATATAAAGTTTCCCCTTTTCTTTTAGTACCCGCCTGATTTGCAGAAATACTTTTTCAGGGTCAATCCAATGGTGCAAAGAATCCCGGGATATTACCAAATCATATTGATTGTCTGAGATCCCTTTCATTTCTTCTGCAGTGCCTTCTATATATTTGATTCTATTTGTTAATCCTTCCTTTTTTGCATTATCATTAGCAACTCGTATCATATCAGCAGAGGCTTCTAATCCTTCAAGATGTAAGTCGCTTCGCTTTAATAATAAATTTATCCCTGCCCAGCCTGGTCCGGGGCCAATTTCCAATACTCTTGAATTTTGAACGGGAGATACTTTGTTGATTACATGTTCAGCGAAACGAATATATTCTCTGCTAAGTTTCCTTTTCATTGTCTCGCTATATTGTTCCATGGTCATTTGTGAGTTATCTTCTATTGCTCCGCCTTCGGGAATTCTTGGTTTGATTCTTTTCATATTGTGCAAAGGTTGTTTGTGGTACGTATTTGTATACTATGCAATGGCAAACAGTATAACTGATAAAGGCTCTCCGGTACACATTCCTGTTTACCGGCATAAATGTACAAAACTTATCCAAATCGCTTACCTGGTCATTTGCAATACTGTATATAAATGATCCTTTTCATGCGATTATGCATGATAGAATTGTTTTAAGAATAATGTAATGATTTGGTATTTTAAGCTAAATTGAACCGATATTCAACAAATAATCCGGCTATGAAAAAACTAACATTTCTTTTCATCATGATTCCATTGTTGGGTTCAGCACAACAAGCAACAATTAAAATCGATATCGACCGGGCTATTGGCGAGATTGATCCAAAAATTTATGGGGTATTTATGGAGCCAATTGTTTTTAATATGGGAGAAATAAGTATTAGCACACTCTATGGGACAGTTTATGATCCTGATTCACCTCATGCCAACAAAGATGGTTTTCTTACCGATTATATTGAGGCAGCAAAAGAACTTCAAATCACCAATATGCGTTGGCCCGGTGGCAATTATGTGTCGGGATATAACTGGAAAGATGGCATTGGTCCGAAAGACCGGCGCCCCTTAAGAAAGGAACTGGCCTGGGGGACTATCGACAACAATCAGGTAGGCACTGATGAGTGGGTTCAGCTGAACAAAGCAATAGGTTCCGAAAATGTGGTATGTATAAACCTTGGTACGGGCACTCTTGACGATGCCCGGTATTGGGTGGAATACTGTAATTCGGAACAGGGGACCTATTATGCCGATTTAAGGGCTAAATATGGCAACAAAGAACCGTTTGGAATAAAATACTGGTGCCTGGGCAATGAAGTGGACGGTGAACCCTGGATACTGGGGTATAAAAATGCTGAAGATTACTGTAAAATTGCCAAAGAAGCTGCCAAGGTGATGCGGAGAACCGATCCCGGAATATCATTTATTGCCAATGGTTCATCCAACTATGGCCCGGATATGAAATGGGTGGAATGGAACTGGAAAATAATTCAGGAATTCAGGGATATTGCGGATTATATTTCTTTGCACCGATACTGGGAATATTCCAACGATTATTATGTTTATATGGGGCAATATGCAATGGACCTTGAAGAAAAGATTTCTATACCGGCTGCTCAGATAAAAACAGTTCGCGACATTTACAAAATCGAAAAACCCATCTATATTTCGTTTGATGAGTGGGCTCCCCATGGAAGGGGATTGTTGTCGAACCTGGTAATCGCACAGTATTTTAATTCATTTATCCGGCATGCCGATATTGTTAAGATGGCAAATTATACGCTGCTAACCTCACTGCTTGACCGTGACCGGGAAAACAGGACCTTCAAAACCCCGTTGTTTTATACATTTAAACTGTTTTCAACAACATGCCATGGAAAATCACTCGATGTATTTGTTGAATGTGATACGTTTAATACAAGTCCTTATTACCAGGGAATACCTTACCTTGATGTGTCCTCGGTGTATTCGGAAGAATCAAAGACAGTGATAATCAACGTTGTGAACCGCCATAAGGATGAAGCAATTGAAACTGAGATCATTAGTATTTCAGACAATTTTTCCGGAAAAGCAACGGCAAAAGAAATTTATAGTAAGGATCTGAAGGAAACGTATACATACGAAAAAAGAGAAGGATATATACCGGTACCCAAAGAAATATCCGCAGGCAGCTCAAAAATCACCTATTCATTTCCGCCTCATTCCTTTACACAAATTATGGTCGGGGTCGGCAGCAATCCATAAAATAAAAGCATATCAAGAAAACATGAATATGCTTTGTGTTCAGGTTCGTGAGAAAGGAGTTGTTCCCAAATACTGATTAAGTTTCTTTTATAGCAAGAATGGATTGAAAATATTTGTTATTAGTCATTGATAAAAATACCATCGTTTGTCCCAATCCACATTTTATTATCAGGCGATTTTCTGATGATTGCTAAATCCAGATGTATTTCATAGTATAAATTTTTAAGTAGTTATATGATCAGGCAGGTATTTCATACAATATATCATTCTGTTTTGTAATTGTTAACAAAAAGGTGAATCATATAAATCATAAATTAAGAGAAAATCAGGATTGTTTTTGTGACGATTCATAGTAAACCTGTCTTATATAAAATATGACAATCTATACAACAGAGAAGAAACTGACACATTTACTGAACAATTAGTTTATTCACCCAAAAGTCTTGTTTCGAAACTACCTTAACAAGGTATATTCCCCGGACGAGAACGGATGTATCTATTTTGCTGACATTGCTTGTGAGTTTTTTAGTATCCACAAGTCTTCCGTTTGTGTCTATGATAAAAAGTCTGGCTTCAGATATTTCTCCTGGCAGCCTCACATTCAATTCGGACGCAGCCGGATTTGGAAATATTTCCAGTTTACTGGCTGCCTGGATTTTTGTATTTTTTTTACCGGAAGGAATAAAAGGCTCACCAATTCCGTAAAGATAGCCATACAGGGCTGTTTTTCCCCGCATGGTCTGCTGGGGAGTGAATTCCGAATGTGCCCACACATATCGTGTATCGAAATAATCGTCAGCATCTGGCCATTGTGAGTAGTCAGGATAGCATTTTGAAGTCATCCAGCTTGGGCATCCCATGACCATGGCGCAATACCAGTCGTCGGTATTGAGGTAGGGAGTATGTCCGGGGTGCATTCCCGGAACGCCATCATCATAGCCTGAAGAATATAAATTTACAACACTTCGTTTTGAGCCGAGGCTGGTGGAAGCTGTTGTCATCTGGATCATATTTATCGGATTGCGTCCCAGTCCCCAGTCGGCTTCAAGAATAAGGGCATCCAGAAGCAATTCTTTATCAGACGGGTCATCGGCAACAGCGTGAGCGATAATGGTTCGCTGAACATTCTGAGCCGTTTTAAAATATCCTGCATTGTGATCGGTTGACCGTCTTGATGGTCTGGACAAACTGAAATTTGCCTCGCTCTGTTTGGCATCGTGAATAATGGATGCTTTCATGTGGTTGTAGAGTTCGGGATAGTGAACGGTTTGCTTTGTGAAAAGGTAAGCTGCAGTGGACCATAACTGGTTTACTTCTCCGCTTAAGATGGCTGCATTATCAGATGTGGCTATACTTTCACTGTATACTAAATCTTCGTAAGAGACATCGCCGGTAACATTATACAGATAGGCAGCTGCCATCATCTTCAGTTCTCTTCCACGGATATTAATATCGCCTATTCCATGTTCTGTGTCAAGCAATTGTTCAGACACAGGCAATGCGCTTGCATAATTGTATGCGGCGATTGCAGAATCACGGTATTCACCGGCCAGCTCATGTAAGCCTGCGATCTGAAAACAGTTTGACAACATAGCATTGTTGGCAGCATTTGCCCAGGCAGCCATGCCATTGGTTCCGGCCTGGTAGAAAATATGATCATCAGTGGGATTGTTTAATCCGTGACTGTAACCTTTCCCATCCCGGAGACGCAACCAGAAGTCAACTTCGTTACGCGCTTCATCCAGTATATCGGGAATGCCATTCCCGCTTTCGGTAGTCCCCAGATGATCATCATCTATAGCTCCGTTAGTAAGAATAAAAGGAAGGAGCATATCATAGATGATTGATACATGTCCCAGGTGACGATCCCAGTCGAGCGCGTCGGAGTGTCCTCCCCATGCATCAGGATTTTCAGGATTCCCTTCTTTCATATAATCAGCCCATCCGCTTGATCTGTCCCAATTTCCTCCAAAACTTTCCCACTCGGGATGAAAAGGATGCATGGTAGTAATAAAAACCCTGGTATCCGGAGGTGATTCGTTGGGAATCCAGAGCGGCCGTCTGGGAACAGGAGAAATACCGCCTGTACTGTCCTGACCAATGCGCATATAGAAAAAGCCAAGTACAGATACCTGGAAAGGTTCGTAATAAAGTGTACTGCTTATTTTAAAATCCTGACTGCATCCAACATCTTCAATGGCCAGCCGATAAGTGCCTTCCTGATCAAACCCGGTAAAGTCAGCATTGTAAACATCGGAATGGATAAGATTGTACCAGTGCGCTTCCGTGGCACTTCCATTCCAGATAGTTACAGTACCCACTTCCTGCGATTGTTGTGTTTGCACATTGTACAAAAATACTTTTTTCCCTTCAAATCCGGAATAATCCCTGGCATCGCCATTGCCCATCCACATATATAGATCGACTGCTTTTACGCCGGGGGCAGTGGAATAGCCGACAAGATTTACATGTATGGCTTCTGAACAGCTCTCAAAAATGTTGTAGGTAAAAGTGGTTGATGTTGCATCGGTGTTGGTATTTGCATCGATTGTAAGAGTATATGTATTCCCAGGTGCTATAGAAGCCGGAAGCTCTAGGTAAATAGTATGTTCCATGGTATAATTGTAATTCCAGTCATTGGTTTCAGTGTTCCAGCTTTCCTCGGTCATGCCATTGAGTTTTGATTTCCGGTAACAGGCTATAGGGTGCAGACCGGCTGTACCGTAATTTGCATCATTGTCAGATGTGATGGTCCAGTTGGCGGCATTTGTGGCCTGACTTGTATTCAGCGAGGGAGCGTAGCTTACAATATTGTCATTGCTTTCATTGTGGCAACAATTTAAATAAGCACAATCACCCAATCCATCGTCAACAAAAGTGACTTCTCCATCCATAAAACGAATCATCAGGTAATCTTTGTCCACAACCTTCACTTCTGTCAGTTTGCTTGCCCTGGCATGCTGAAATATTAATAGCGGGATTAGGAAAAACAGCCAGCATCTGCATACATTATTTTTCATACCTGCTGATTTTGAGTTATTTGTAAGATAATGTTAAAAAAATAAATTCGCAAATCCTTAAAACACTAATATCCCGTATTGTCTCTATTTCGGTCAGTATAACACCATTTTCTGTTGTTCAATCAATGCTGGTGGAGCCTTAACGAATAAGGTTAAATACTCTGCTTATCAATAAAGAACATTTTTTCTGCCGGACTTGAACCTTTAAAATATTTTAATACACCGAATCAAAAAAAGACAATTCATATGCTGATGCTGCTGTTTGTACTACCGTGCGCTCATTGTATGAGCGTTATTCAATTTTTCCGTCTTCAATTAATTTGTTTACGATTCTGTTGTCAAGTCGGGGGTCAGCATATTGTTGAGAATTAAATCCAATTACGATCTCTTTATCATCCAGACTATCCAGGTCATAATAAGGTTCTTCGATGTAAACCCAGTTGCATGGTATTGAAGAAATAACAGGCCATTTAAAACCACAATATATTGGTTCCTTATCAATTGTTACGACAAACATTTGTCCGTACACGCTTGCATTTCCTATCTTTAAGGAATCATGAGAAATCCCAAGAGTTAATTTGTGATGTAAAGTATCATATTTCCTCAGGTCGTTATATCGAAGGATGGGTACATCCAACAATAATATCGTATCAAAATCCACTACACCGTAATCCATATCCAGATTATGACTAAATGGAGTTACAGTCATATAAATTTCAAATCCTTCGCCTGTATCAAAATTGAAATTACCATTATCTTTTTCGCAAGATGTGATCAGTAAATTAATCATAACGAGTATTGTCAGATGTGCTTTCATGATTTAACTTTTCATCTGTTAGATTCATATTACTGTATTTTGGTTGCTTTGTCAGAGATTTTTTTTGCATTACCATTAACGGTCTGGTGTAGGAACAGGTGAGGCTTTTTTACCTGTCTCTGTCGGGCGGTTTTTCTCGATAACAGACCAGAAATAGACCATCAGCGAGGCGGTAAAAATGCACCAGATGGTAAAGATTGCCGATGGTATGGCTACTTCCTTGTTGAAATGATTCAGAGCAAGGATAACACCCAGACCCGCATTTTGCATGCCTATTTCTATCGAAAGGGTTTTTCTCCTGGTGAAAGAAAACTTTACGGGATAGCCAGCAAGATATCCCAGGATCATTCCCATGGCGTTGTGAAATACTACAGCAAAAATTACAATGAAGGAAGCATAACCCAGGCTGGCCTTATTGATTGCAACAACATACGAGGTGATTACCACAATGGCAAGGACCGAAAGGGTGGAAGGCCATTCCCCGATGGCATGAACAAATTTAGGAAAGAATTTCCTTACAAGGAATCCGCCAAGAAGGGGAAGTATAACGACCAGGATAATGGTTTTGAACATCGGGAAGAAACTGATTGGTATCCTGGTTCCTGCCAGAAGCAAAATGATCAGTGGCGTTAATACCGGACAAAGCAGGGTAGATAAGGCAGTCAGGGAAACCGAGTAGGCTACATCGCCCTTTGACAGGTAAGAAATCACATTGCTGGTCATGGCTCCCGGGGCGGCACCTGTTAAGATCAATCCCACAGTCCATTCAGGTGAAAGTCTGAATAAGATGCTTGTTACCAGGGCCAGAAGTGGCATAATGATGAACTGACAGGCAGTACCATAGAAAATTTTTCCCGGTGTGCGGAGAATATTTCGATAGTTATCTCCGGTAATTACCAGTCCGATACCAAACATGGCCAGTCCGAAGAACAGGTTAATGGCAGGTTTTAGAAAGGTGAATAAGGAAGGTATAAAGAAGGCAAGGATTCCAAATCCTGCAACCCAAAATGCAATGCCTTTATTGAAGCCCGAAAGGATCCTGTTCATCGATCATATTATCTTCTGGAAAAAATCGAAGATACATTGAAAAAATTAAATAGGTATCAATGATGGATCGTATTTCTGTGGTTCTTTTTCCGGTGATGTGCCGGGTCCCTGTATTGAATCGGGCATAAAGGGGGACGAAGGAGGCATGAAATACTCATGATCAAAGAATTCCCTGAACATCTTTTCCTGTTGCCGTCTCATTTCTTCCATGCGTTTTTCCATTTTTTCTATGTACAATTCCTGATGTTCAGTCTCTGGTAAGGTTTTCCTGTGATATTCAAATCCAGGAGATCCCGGAAAGCCATAATGAAATGCTGAATCGGAATAGAACAAATCAAAGTTTTCATGGAATTCTCTCATGATCCTGTCAAATTCTTCAAAGTCATGACCAAAGTGCAAGTCGGGAAACAGAAAGAACTCATCTCCAGGAAAATGAAACCCGAAAAAGAAAGGATCATTTTTCATAAAATCGTTCGAATCAGTGAGAAAAGAGTCTTCATTCCATGACCAGGCTAATGAATCTGTAAAAAAATCATTGCTGTCTGAGCTCCAGACGTATACAGAGGTAGAATCATACTGCATAAGGTTCCCATTTTCATCGTATTCGCGATATACTTTGTAATTTTGTTTTGCATCCGGTGTTTGCGCCGGAAGGTCTGGCTGGAGTGCAGAAAAACATATGCACAAAGCAATCCATAAAAATGCCGGTGTTCTCATGACAAAATGGTTTATATTTATGAGATCAACAAGGTTTCACAGTGTAAAATTAATACATAAATAAACTCAAATCCACTCATTTAGAGTTCTTTAACAAAATTTAACTAAGCAAACTTATACTCAAACCCATGATGATAAATGATCTGATAATAAAACGAAAAAGCATTGTATTGTTCTCTTGCGATCCTATACCCGGAGAAACCATCAGACGGCTTTTTGATGCTGCAAGGTGGGCTCCTTCGAGTAGGAATGTTCAACCCTGGAGATTTATTTACTCCCTGAAGGGGGATTCATTTTATGACAAAATGTTATCCTGCCTTGTTGAGGGAAATCAACTGTGGGCTAAGAATGCCCCAATGTTACTGCTTACTGTGGCTCAGGTTATTTCTGATCATAAAGACAGTTCGAATATTTATGCCTGGCACGATACCGGGATGGCTTATTCCAACCTTGTATTCCAGGCAACGAGTGAAGGTCTTTTTGTTCATCCCATGGGGGGATTTGACAGACGAAAAATCAGGGAGGTTGCAGGTATTCCGGAAGGTTATGACCCTGTTGTTTTTGCCGCAGTAGGTTACAAATCAGACTCAAAGAATTTTTCGTCTGAATTAATAAAGAGAGAAAACAGTGAAAGGGTAAGGAATCCAATACATGCGATGCTCTTTCACGGGCGTTTTGGTTATTCCACTAAATTTTCGGGCGAATAAACAGGATTATTCTCTGAAAATATGTGTTGCATAGTTGATTTCCTTCGACTGCAAATAGGATTCGAATGATCTGACACGCTTAACAAAGTCTTTGTAGTTTTTGTTTTCCGGTAATGTCCATTGAATTTCTGACATGGCAAAAATTCGTGGAAAGATCATGTATTCTACTTTTTCAGGTGTCTTCATATATTCGGTCCAAACATTCCCCTGAACTCCAAGGATATATTGAGCTTCATCTTTTGAAAGCTTTTTTGGAACGGGCTCGTATGAATAGACTTTTTTAACAGGAAGATATCCTCCAATGGCCAGAGGTTCGCCGGAATCTTTGCTCTGGTAATAATCAAAATAACAGTGATCAGTAGGAGTCATCACAACATAATGTCCATGTTTTGCTGCTTCAATTCCTCCTTCGGTTCCCCGCCACGACATTACTGCGGCAGTAGGAGCGAGGCCACCTTCAAGAATTTCATCCCACCCGATGATATTCCTGCCTTTCTTCAACAGGTGTTCTTCAATTCTGCCTATGAAATAGCTCTGAAGTTTCTGTTCATCTGGTATTCCAAGGGCTTTCATTTTATTCTGAACGCTTTCGGAAGATTCCCATTGATCTTTCAGAGCTTCATCACCTCCTATATGTATGTATTTTGAAGGAAACAGATCAATGACTTCATCCAGTACATTCTGTAAAAATATGAATGTGCTTTCTTCTGCATTGTATATGTAAGGCGATATACCCCAAATTGTCCTTACTTCAACCGGATCATTGGTACATCCAAGTTCCGGATAAGCAGCTATGGCAGCCTGCGAATGCCCGGGAATTTCAATTTCAGGAACTATGGTGATAAAACGTTCCTTTGCATAGAAAACAATTTCACGTATATCCTCCTGGGTATAAAATCCTCCGTACCTGGTGCCGTCATATTTTTGTGGCTTATCAGAATAATGACCAACAAGTGTTTCTTTTCTGAAGGCTCCTTTTTCTGTAAGCAAAGGATATTGCTTTATTTCTATTCTCCAGCCCTGGTCGTCTACCAGGTGCCAGTGAAATACATTCATTTTCAGAAAAGCAAGGTAATCGATGTATTGTTTAATGAATTCTTTGGGCATAAAATGCCTGGAAACATCAAGATGCATCCCCCGCCAGGCAAACCGCGGAAAATCTGTTATGGTTTGCGCGGGTATGGCAATTGTATTTAATGGCGATTGAATAACGAGTTGTTTTACAGTTTGTATTCCGTAAAATATGCCAGCAGGAGAAGATGCTTTCAGATCAATCCCATCCCGGGTGATTTGCAATTCATATCCTTCAGGATGAATTTCAGCTTCGTATTGCAGGCGAAGTATAATATCCTTCTTATCTGAAGTGAATGATTCATTGTAATGAATAACAGTACTGGCAACTCCGTGTTCTTTCAGTATTTCCTGGATCAGCATTGCCAGTTTTTCAAGTTCTGCAGCAGTATAACAAATGCGAAGATCAGGTTCATTTTGAAACCTGCCTGCAGCATATTCGATTTTTGCTGGTAACGGTATTACCGAAGGTTGATCATTTTTCATACAATCTGGTATAAATATAAGAATGAACAGAGCAATAATACTTAGGATCAATAGCTTCCGCGTATTAGATAATTTATGTGATGTTTTCATGAGTTTCATTCTGGTTTTTATGCATCGAACATTGGAAGCAAGTATATGTATTCAATTCATTGGGATGCGTAGCTTTTGGTGTGAAATTTTCTGAAAGTACTTTCTCCTTTCAGATAATAAGCTGTTTGTTCTGATGAACTATGCACTTTTTGTCTGCTGCTCTTTCATCTCAGGCAATTCAGAACATATTTCATCCCTGGTCCGGGCAATCAGCTCGCCCATGTTTTTTTCATTAAAATTACGAATATCTATTGGTTTGTGAATTATCATTTTCACTTTTCCTGGTACAATATTTAGCGAGTTATTGGGGAGTATTTTCCTTGTATTGATAAGAGTTACGGGCAGTACCGGCAAATTCAGATCGATAGCCAGCTTGAATGCACCTCTTTTGAATGGTAAGGGTATTCCATCATTGCTTCTGGTACCTTCAGGAAAGATGACAACAGATGTTCCATTGACAAGCTTTTTCTTTGCAATGGCCAGACTTTCAACTGCAGCTCTCTTGTTTGATCTGTCGAGAAAAATATGCCCTACCTTTGCGCTTCCAAAACCTATACCCGGTATTTTCTTCAGCTCTTTTTTCATTACCCATTTGATATCAATTCCCATCCATCCGTAAACCAGGAATATGTCCAACGCGCTTTGATGGTTCGATACAATGATATAGGAAGTTGCCGGTGAAATATTTTCCCTTCCTTCAACAGAGACAAACATGGGGATAAACAGTGCGTTCAATCTCGACCAGACAACCCCTCCGTAATACCCTCCAATACGTTCATTGATAAGGGTAGACAATACCACTGCCAGTATTCCGAAGAACAAAGTGTTTATTAAAAAGAAAGGTACACAAAACAACCACTTGTAAGGCTGGTATAAGAAAACCAGGACTTTTCGCAGAAATCTCATTCGTGTTAAGAATTAAGGTCATGTCAAATATATAACTTCTTCTTTTGTTTTAAATGCATTTTGATAGTATGAACATATATGGTTGAACCGCTATGTTCATTTCATTTTTCACAAATGCAACAGATTCCATCTGAATAGACAGGATAGCAATGGTTTTGTGGATTAGGGATTTTCATGTAAAGGGTGAGAAAATTCAGAGTTTTGACTGATTACTTCAGGCAAGACGATTATCTTTGGCCCATCAAACAAAATATTATGAACAGCTTAAATCACTCAGATCAGCAATACAAATTAAAAAAGATCTATGAAGTTGCAGAGGAATTGGGTCTGGATGCAGAGTCAATTTTACCTCACGGACATTACATTGCCAAAATACCTATCCAATATCTTAAAGCCAGGTTAACAGAGCCGGATGGCAATCTTATATTGGTTACCGCAATGACTCCGACTCCGCAGGGGGAAGGAAAAACCACTACAACTATTGGTCTGGGTGATGCTTTGCGTGATCTTGGCAATCGAACGGCAATCTGTTTAAGAGAACCATCCCTGGGGCCATATTTTGGTATTAAAGGAGGCGGTACAGGAGCTGGTATGGCACAGGTTATGCCGGCTGAGGATATCAACCTGCATTTTGTTGGCGACATGTATTCAGTCAGCAAATCAAATAATCTTCTGTCTGCATTGATAGACAATCATCTGCAACATGGTAATGAACTGGGGATCGATCCGAGAAGAATTATCTGGAGACGTGTAATTGATCTGAACGACAGAGCATTGCGTGAAATATTCATTGGTCTTGGAGGGGTGAAGCATGGTGTTCCCAGGCAGGATGGTTTCAATATTACTCCTGCTTCGGAAGTTATGGCTATGTTGTGTCTGGCAGAAGATTTTAAGGATCTCGGAGACAGACTGGCACGCACTGTGGTTGGTTTTACCTACAAAGGAGAACCGGTGAAAGTAGAAGATATAGGTGCCCAAGGAGCCATGCAGATTTTATTGCGGGATACCGTACATCCTAACCTGGTGCAAACCATGGGCGGCACCCCTGCATTTGTGCATGGCGGACCTTTTGCAAACATAGCTCAGGGCACAAACAGTGCCATTGCAACCCGCATGGCATTGAAACTTTCGGATTATGTAGTTACCGAGGCCGGATTTGCAACTGATCTGGGTGCTGAAAAGTTCTTTCATATCAAATGTCGTATTGCCGGTTTGAATCCTAATGCTGTTGTTATTGTTGCAACTGCAAAGGCCGTGCACCATCACGGAGGAATTCATGAAAACGGTGGACTGGCAAACCTGTTAAAACACATTGAAAACATACGCATGTTCAATATTGAGCCCGTTGTGGCGATTAACCAATTTGTCGGGGATAAAAAGGAAGACTTACAGGCCATTGTTGCATTTTGTGAGAAACACGAAGCCAGGGCTGTGGTAGCCAATCATTTTCAATTTGGTGGTCAGGGTGCTCTGGATCTGGCTAAGGCTGTAATTGACAGCATAAAGGATAACAAGAAAAAGAAACTTAACTTCCTGTATCCTCCGGAAATGTCAATTCGAGGGAAAATTGAAACCCTTGCACAAAAGATCTATGGTGCAGACGGCGTTGACTTTGAGAGAAGAGCAGAAACGGATATTGATCTTATTACTGAAAATGGATATGGAGATCTGCCTGTTTGTGTTGCAAAGACTCCGAAATCACTTTCTGATAATGCAAAATTACTGGGCCGGCCAAAGAATTTCAGAATTACTGTAAATGAAGTAAGAATATCAGCAGGAGCCGGCTTTGTTGTTGTAATTTGCGGAAACATAATGACTATGCCGGGTTTGCCAAAAGTACCGGCTGCTTTGAGAATAACGGTTTCACCGGATGGCAAAGCTTCCGGTTTATCGTAATATATTTCATTTTTCGCACTGTCGTCTTATATGCTCTCTGTTTCATTGCCGGGTGGTTGATAAGATAATAATAACTTTTTCATGGATTTTCTGAGGTAAATTATGTTATTTCCTATCTTTTCCTCAGGATAAATAGTCTAAAGAGTATGTTGAATATACCGGTTATAACAGTATGTGAAAAGTCACTTGCCCTGGCTTTTGAGAAAGCCCTGGTGGGTTTGTATGAAAAGGGGATGCGTTTCAAAACCCAGTATGATAAAGAGGGCGACCCTCTTAGCATTGATTGTACATTGAATTTAACAATACGGGAACCGGAAAGTGAACCTATGATTCACCTGGCTTTTCCGGGTGGTATTGAGGAACTGAAAGAATATGTCCTTGAGCTGGAAGGATATAAAGACCACTGGGTAAAAAATATGAACGACCCGGATGACACTCGCTGGGAATATACCTATCATGGCAGGCTGAAAAAATATGGGATCTGGATGGAGAAAAACGGGAACGGTTCTACTGAAAACGGTCCGTTTAAAATTGATCAGATTGAATCGGTCATTCGTAAACTGTCTGCGCAACCTTTTACCCGGCAGGCACAGATGATTACCTGGATGCCTAACCTGGATACTGATTGTTATGATCCTCCCTGTCTTCAATCTCTATGGTACAGAATGCCGGAAGATGAAGACGATGTCTACTGGCTGAACTGCAACATCCGGTTCAGAAGCAATGATGCGTGGGGTGCGAGTTTTATGAATATGTTCGGTTTTATTCAATTTAATAAAGAGATTATTGCTGCTGAAGTGTCAAAACGAACAGGCAAAGAAGTGCGACTTGGTCGTTTGAACTGGCAGGCCGATTCATACCATATTTATGGGAAAGACATCCAGCTGGCAAAAGAAATGTTGTTTGACAGGTTGGGTGAACTTAGTCTTGAAGAAAGAACCTACAATTTCACCAACGAATTTATCAAAGAGATGTACAATGGTGCTGAATTGAGAATTCTTGAAAAAATAAAAGACTACGATCTGAACCATTAACATAGTTCTGTTGTTGTATTTCCGTTCGAAAAGTCTTATCTTTTCTGTAACGCGATTCAATAGCATAATCTCTTACCGTTATGAAAGTGCTTACAACTATTCTGCTTTTTTTATCAATCGGAAGTTATGGACAAAAATGCCAGTATGTTACAAACAAAGTAAGTGGAATGGATGGTACGCGCCTCGTAATCACGAAGCCTCTTATTCTCTCAAATGATTTTGGCGCGGGTTCGGTTGATGTGTGGTCTACGATTTATGGCGATACTTCACTGGTAATTTCCTTTGTGTTCAACGTAAAAGAGAATTTTCCACTGAAGAAAGGTGATAGTATCCTGGTTAATTTGGATACAGATGAGATTATCGGACTGAAAGTACTGCAAAAACCCGTGATAAAAACGGAAAACAAAAACAAATCCCTGACTGCCTTAACCATAGTAAACAAGAAGGCAATTGAATCATTTCAAAATCATCCGGCAAATAAAATAAAGATTCATTTTGATACGGCTACAATAGAAGGAACTATTAAAAAGAAAAAACAGGCATTGGCAATTCAAACTGTTATAAATTGCGTAATTGAATACCTGCATTGAATTGAATTTGAAAAAATATCATCGCAAAGGGTTACTTTTACCATGTTTGGGGAATTAATCCATGCGTTTGATGATAAATGTTAAGTCCAACCAATTACAATTATCAGAAATTTACTATTCGCAGGGGCACAACTTTTTAGTTGTGCCTTTTTTTATTATCCATTCTGAATGCTTTTGAGAATATCATTCAATGGCATTCCTGTAAGAACACCCACATACATCGCGATGATGATGAGGGAAACAAAAGCATTGATCTTAAGCTTTAATACCATGAACAATAACAGAAGCACGGCAGAAAGCACAGTGAAAATTATTAAAGTTACAGACATGGACAATGCAGATAGATTTAGACAAATATAGCTTTTGTAATTGGCCGTTACTATTATCTGTTATTTATTTGAATATTATTCAGATATTTGTCTAAGCAATACCGATCATTATGGTTGAAAAACAGTCCTATTATTCGCGATGGCTTGTTATTGTGAATCCTAATGCAGGCAGGGGCAGGGGACTAAAAGACTGGTCTTTGATCTCTTCGCTTTTCCGGAAACACAATTTGCCTGTTCATGTGGAATTTACCGATACAAAAAGTCATGCAATCCAGCTAACAGCGGAAGGAATAAAAAAAGGCTTCAGGAACATTATTGTTGTTGGTGGTGATGGTACAATGAATGAAGTCGTAAATGGTTGTTTCAAGCAAAAAACCTGTGAACCAAAATCACTTACTATCGGGATGATTACAGTAGGCACCGGAAATGACTGGGGCAAAATGTTCGGTATACCGGCATCATACGAGGAAGCAATAAAGATCATCAAGAGGAAGAACACGTTTTTACAGGATACCGGGGTTGTGGAATATTCTCTGGGCAAGAGAAGAGAACAGAGATACTTTATTAATATTGCAGGATTGGGATTTGACGCCATGGTTGTCAGAAGAACAAATTATAACAAAGACAGGGGCAGGGGAGGAAAAACATTGTATTTCTGGAATTTGCTCAGAAGTCTTGTTACTTATTCGCACACACCTGCAGACATTGTTATTGACGGGAAAAAGTACAACAATGAATTGTTTACTATGAGCCTGGGGATCGGAAAATATTGCGGTGGCGGAATGATGCAAACACCCAATGCCATTCCTGATGATGGCCTGTTTGATATTACCGTGATCAATAAAATGAAAAAGAGAGAGGTTATCAGAAACCTGAAAATGCTGTATGACGGAACTATACTTGAGCATCCTAAAATCGACGGATATACAGGCAAAGCTGTATTAATTGATGCAAAAAAGCTTATCCACCTGGAAGCCGACGGAGAGACTTTGGGACACTCACCTGTTGAGTTTAAGATCATTCCAAGGAGTATTCATGTTGTTTACAACAAGTTGCTTGCGTAATACTGAATATAATGTCATGGCCAACCAGAATTGGTGCTCAACCATAGCGCTTAGCAAGTAATCTTCGCGTTCTTTGTGAAAACTTCGCGATCTTAGCGGTTTATTATTTTCAAAAACACACACATAAATATTTAGCTTTATTTACTATTAAATGAAATTCATTCGGGGAGATATACGTTGGGGAATCATTGGTGCAGGCAATGTATGTGAGAAAAAAAGTGGTCCTGCCTTTCAAAAAGTACGCGATTCACACCTGGTTGCAGTTATGCGCCGAAATGAAGAAAAGGCAAAGGATTATGCGCTTCGCCACAATGTACCGAAATACTATTCCAATGCAGAAGATCTGATACACGATCGTGAGATCAATGCTATCTACATTGCCACTCCTCCCTCTTTTCATAAGGAATTTACCCTGGCTGCCCTGAAGGCCGGAAAGTCCGTTTATGTTGAAAAACCGGTTGCATTGAATGCGGCTTCATGCAAACGAATGATCGATGCTTCAGTGAAATACAATTTGCCTGTAACGGTTGCACATTACAGGCGCGGATTGCGTTTATTCAATACAATAAAAGAACTGCTGAATGAGGGTAGGATAGGGAAAGTATTATTTATTACCATTCGTACCTTTCAAACACCTGAAAATGATCTTGTGGCCAATGCCGATGAAAACTGGAGAGTGGTTCCTGAACTATCCGGCGGAGGCATTTTTCACGATCTTGCTCCCCACCAGCTCGATCTGATGTACTGGTATTTTGGTCTTCCGATAACAATACAAGGCTTTTCAACAAATCAGGGAGGAAATTACAATGCCCCCGACCTGACAATGCTTAGAATATCTTTTGATCAGAACATTTACCTGAATGGTATTTGGTCTTTTGCCATTCATCAAAGCACTGATACGGAACGTTGTGAGATAATCGGGGAAAAAGGGAAACTTGTTTTTTCATTTTTCAGGAGTCCTCTGCTTGAAGTGTATACTGATGACGGATTAAAAACATTTGAATTTCCGTTTCCTGAACATATTCAGCAGCCCATGATTGAGAAAACAGTTGCATTTTTTCGGGGGGAAGGGGATAATCCCTGCTCGCTTGAAGACGCATTGGTGTCCATGAGAATGATGGACATTACCCTTTGACAGAGAATACTCAAATGAATAAAAATCCTGGTATATTTTAAAAACAAGGGATCAGGACGATGTCCGATCCCTTGCAGAACCTATTTTCAAGTAGGATAATTGCACATAACGGTTTCTCAAATTACAAATGATGTTACGGTTCAGTTTATTATGTTTTGCAGATTCATCTGTTTGATTCTGAAATCAACGTCTCTGGCTACTTCGTCGAACAAATCATTGTACATTTCGTTTGTATAGGATTTACCAAGGTAATCTTCCAGCAACTGCCTGTAAAAGGGTGATTTGCTCAGGTTTGATGTTACATAGGGGTCAGAGCTTTTTTTGTATTTCCCATAGCTTGTCTTTGCTATTCCGTCTCTTATGGTTTTAATCTCTGCACTGCTCATGGTCGATGTGTTTGGTTGTTTTAAAACTCGTTTTAATTTTAATCTGCACTTAATGAAATAAAACGAAATAGGTAACCCCATGCCAATGTTTTTTTTTCAGGATCGGGCAAAAAAATGCAGGCTAAATAGGGAAATCATGTTTAATCGCGATGTTTTTTATATTTTTATTCAAAACTTGGGTTACCTATTTTCAACGAAATCATTAACTACAACCGGATGGATTGGAGCTCATTAATTAAAAAAATACGATCAGGCGATTACAATGAGCTTGAACAGGTTTATAAAATGTACAGGGAAGAGTTTATTTTATGGATTATAAAATCCTGTAAATGCTCGGATGACGATGCCAAAGATGTTTATCAGCAGACAATTGTGGCGCTCTATGAAAATATTGTAAATGATAAAATTCAAAATTTTAACAGCAGCATAAAGACCTATTTGTTTGCAATCGGGAAAAATAAAATGTATGCGACGTCAAGAGATAAACATAAGATTCAGATGGAAATAGATGAAGGATTTGAGTTGACTTCTGATGAAACGAACAGGGAAGAAGAAAACACAAAAAAGCTGGAAGGAGTGGAAAAAGGTCTCGACAAATTAGGCGACCCTTGCAGGAAGATCCTGGAACTTTATTATTACCATAAAAAAACCATGAACGAAATTGCAAAGGTTGCAGGATTAAAGAATTCAGAAACAGCAAAAAATATGAAGTACAAGTGTTTGAAGAGATTGCGTGCAATTTACCTGAAAGGCGTTTGAGTTTAAACAACAGGGATTATGAAAAATGAAACTATACATATTGAGTTAATAGAAAAATACCTGGAAGGGAGGATCTCAAAGAAAGACAAGAAGAATTTTGAAGATCGCCTTTGTTCTGATTCTGCCTTTAAGTCTCTTGTTGAGGATGTTAGAGGATTGATAGAGGGAATCCGGTATGCTGCGCACAATGATCTGCTGAACGAACTGAAAAAAACAGAAAAGTCATTGTCTCCGGTTCAGACATTGCATAAGCCGAAAACTGTCGGGTTCAGAAGGTTCAAATACGCCGTTGCTGTTGCCGCAACCATTGTCCTTTTGCTGGGAAGTATATTTACCATCATCATTTCACGCAGTCAGACAGGGAAAGAGGATTACTTTATGAAATATTATACTCCCTATCCAAACATCATTCATCCTGTGCAGCGGGCAGAGGAGGAACAGATGACCAAAGAAGAGCTTGCATACTATTACTATGAAAGCGAACAATACAATAAGGCCCTGGAGTTGTTTTTAGAACTGCAGGAAGAAACTGGAGATTCTGAAAGCACACGTTTCTATCTTGCCAACATTTACATGGCCATGGGAAATTATGATGATGCAATTGAAAATTTTACTATCTTGCTGAACGATTCGGTTCTGTTTGAAAATCAAACCCGGTGGTACCTGGGTTTGTGTTATCTGGAAGACGGAAATTTGAAGGCTGCAGAAGAACAGCTGGAAAGGATAACTGAAACCGAAAATTCATACAAGGACAAGGCAGAGGAGTTGTTGAGTAAGATCAAAAAATAGAAAAGGCAGATGTTTTATATATACTAACTCAATCAAATTATTAACCTAAATTCAAATTATTATGCCGGAAAATGATGATGACATTCAAAAAATCAGATTACCATTATTTTTTTCTATTTCAGTAACAATTGCAAGTTGGATGATAATCATTTATATCATTCTTCAAATACTAAAATGTTGCGGATAATAGGAATTAATCTAAAGTTGGGATTTAATTCTTCTTTTTCTTATTCCAAAGAAAATAATTGATATTCCTAACAAACTACTGATAATAATCCACCAGAGCTCTTTGATGTTAGGAAAATCTAAGGATTTAGTATTGCCGTAAATAATAAATGTTGCCCAATTGGAAGGGTGGGCAGTGTATTCATCTGCCTTTTCCAAATATTTAATCTTTGATTTGCTTAATGCCTTATCAATATCTTCTTTTTTTATAACTTCTTGATAAAAGCTCTTCATTATTATGGAAGTGCTTAAATCATTTGCTTTCCATAGGCTTAATACCAAAGACTCACAACCAGCATAAGCAAATCCCCAACCCATACTAAGTAGTCCTTCGCCTGCCTGCATTTTTCCAATACCAGTCTCACATGCACTTAACACAGCAAGTTTAGCATTCAATGGTGTGTTATACAATTCGTATGGATATAAAATGCCATCATTCATGGTATCCCTTGCATTATTAAAATAAAGGCAGGAAGCATGCATTTCTGCCGAATCGGATTTACCATGTACTGCCAAATGCAATACATCATAACTTGCTCCAAAGGATTTGAAATTTGTTTCAGTAGCTTCTTCATCAACTAAATACTTCCCTTTACAAACTTTTGATAACGATTTAATTTCGTTTTCGGATGCTTTCAATACAGGCAATGTTGTGCTGTTTTTTTTCCTGTTATCTAATGTATTACTCTCCGGTTCGCTATATCCAATGGCCAGTAATTTATTTACACGACGTTCTGTGCTTTTACTAACTGAGAATTGAAAAAACCGAGAAGAAAAATCATAACTAATGTCATATTCATTGATTAGATAGTCAAGGTTTTTATAATCAATGGTATGATTAATGGGCCTTTTGGTAATTAAAGATTCAAATGGTAAATAGGCAAGGTTTTCATCAGGGATTATAACTAATTTGAGTTTATTGGCGCTATACTTTTCATGTTTATTCATCAATAATGGTTGTAATAGACATTTAAACAAATAATAGCAATTATCTGTAAATGCTATATATTCTTCAAAAGAAAACACGTTATTACAATGCAATAAGTCTATGACTTTCTCTAGATTACTAATAAAAATACTGTCTTTTTTTATTCTGATGATATCAATCAGATCACGCTCAATTCTTAATGCATAAATGTTATCTTCACCCCAGAAATATTCAATAATTATGGTGCTTTCTAAATTTTGTTTAATGTCTTTAAGAAGTAAACCATCTGATTCATACATTACCTGGTAATAAATCGAGTATTTTTGTCTTATATAGTCTTGAAGTGTTTCCTGCTTTCTGAACACTTTATACAATTTATTATTTAAATCGAGAAGCATTGTAGAATCGGATAATACCGTTTTTTCAGCTATTCGTTTTTTGTAATAATTCACCTGATAGTTCAATTTAGTTTCTTCGGATTTGATACTATCCGGGAGAATTGAACTGGATAGGAATTCATTTTTTTTCACATTTTCGTATAACACTCTGGCCCTGTTTTTTTCTATAAAATGAAATATATAGTTCAAATAAGATGAGTCATTTGATAATTCAAATAGGGTATATGCTGTATTAATCGCATGTTCATAAATGGTTTTATGGTTTTCTGCCAATAAGAATTTTGTAACATCTTGAGAAGTGTAAGTTCTTGAAGATTCCAGCAAAGTGTCGCATAAATTGTACAAATCCATGGCATATTTCAGATAATCTGTTTGCCCCGTATTTTCATAGATCAGATCCTGCAAATTAGCCAGTTGTGCCAATGCTTTATACAGAAAATAATTGTTACCAATGGATTCAAGTTTTGGTAACGAAAATGTTCTTTCAGGTTTAAAATCCTTTGTTCCGGCGACCAATGCCTGGTAAAGATAGAAAGAGGCTGAATCAATTCTGTTGAGTTCATAAAAAAACCGGCCTAAATTAAGATAGGTCATTGATGTTTGAGGATGCTTGTCGGAATAATACGTTTTCCTTAACGCAATACATTTTAATAAATACGATTTAGCAATTTCATATTGCCTTAATTCCCAGTATGCTTTGGCCAAATAATTATAAACATAGGACAGGGATACCGGTTTCTCAGGCAATAGAATTTTCTCAGCCTTATTACAATAATCAATAGACATGGTTAAATCATTTGTCAACTGAAATAAAAGTCCCAGGTTGGTATAATACATTGCCAAATAATTATTTTCTTTTAAATTGTTCTTTATATTAAGCTGTATTGCTCTTTTATAATACTGGATTGCTTTATCGTACTCTTTTTTAGAGAAGTAAATATTAGCAACAAGAGTGAATGCCAGTTCCTTAAAAATTTTATTATTATACAATGAGCTGTCAATCCTGTTAATCATTTCATTGGCATAGACTAATGCTTTGTCCAGTTCTCCAATTTCTCTGTTTGTTTCTGCAAGATTGTAGTAACATCTGATCATGAATTCTTTATCCTCTGCTTTCATGTTTTCCATTATATTCAAAGCGGAATAATAATTTTCAGAAGCATTGTAAGCATCGTAAAGCACCCAGTTGTAAACATTCCCAATGACCAGGTAACTATCTGCTACTTTCCTATGCATATTACCGTAAATATCCTGTCGAATTTTTAATGCTTTTTGTTGATAATCAAGTGCTGAATCTGCCTTATAAGTCTGATCGTAACACAATCCCATCTGGTAATAGGAATCAGCAAGCAGTGTGTCTTTTTCTCCGATGTGTTTTATGGCTATTTCAGCGGCTTGTTTTGAACAGGGGAGACTTGTGGAAAATTTCCTCATGATGATATAGGATAATCCGAGTTTGTTCAATACACTTACAATCGCCCTGTAATTGCTGTCGGTTTGAAATTTCTTCAGCGTTTTCTCGAGGTAAAGAATGGCGTTTTCGCCATCCTTCAGATCTAGCAGAGAATCGGCTATCCGGTAATTGGTGTCCTGTAGGAAAGATAAATCTTCTGAATTTCCAATATTTTGTGTATTCCTGGTAGTTGCTAAACTGTCTCTCGGATGAAAGCCTTCGGAATCAGATCTGTTGCAACCAATTAGGGAAAAGATTATTCCTATTGTATAAATAATGATTCCAAAGTTGCTGGTCAGTTGATGTAGTTTCATGTTACGGGTTTGGTACTCAAATTTAATGCATATTTTGTAATCGGTGATCGTTAAGTAGTAAGTTGTGAGAATGGCAATTGATAATTGATTTCGTGATTCGTGATTGGTTGAGTAGTTGAGAAAGTGAGAAAGTGAGAAGATGAGATTATAGGAAGTGAGACTTGAGACAAGTGACTAGGGGCTGCCGTTACATTTCATGCAAATAATCTGATGAGTCAATGGGTATTTATTGTTCATACCATTATTTCAATGGAACTTATTATTCTGTTTGCATTCTCAAAGTTTGCCCACGTTCTGTATCGGCCAATTGCCTTGTTTATTCATTACTATTACCGGTAATTTACCTTATTATGTGGTTGTGATGTCCCTGCTGTTGGCATACACCGGGCATTTTTTCATCTATACAGACATCAACTTTCAGCTTGACAGTTTATTCATGAGGAAATGGTATTGAGAAATGGAAAGATCCCGATATCGTTTCACTCATCGGGATGAGTTCGACTATCAACTTTCAGCTTGACAGTTTATTCATGAGG
>Ga0307432_1000099_pt1 | contig 71088 bp, 72 predicted proteins | sample SalMarWE160150MG_FD_202158 | JGI IMG/M metagenome (GOLD analysis project Ga0307432, IMG submission 202158) | Salt marsh sediment microbial communities from the Plum Island Ecosystem LTER, Massachusetts, United States - WE1603-150 | ecosystem: Environmental > Aquatic > Marine > Intertidal zone >...
GAAAGGGTATATAATACCGTACGACCCCACCAGGCACTGGGATACCTTACTCCACAGGAATTTCTTAAGCTTTATCAACAAAACAAAAGAAAGGAGGGGGTGTCACTAATCATATGAACGAGTACAGCCTCTTGACGGCATAAATATGGTTGCTATAATTACTGAAAAGAAATATTATTTATAGAGTCGCTGATTAAAGGAGGCGTACAATAAATACTAGTGATCGCACCACAAAGATAATCTTGGTAGTCGAGGACGAACCATCGATTAGCAACATGTGCCAAAGAGTCCTTACTAGGGAAGGATTCGAGGTGGAGATTGCCATCAATGGGAGATTAGCTCAGGATATGATAGAGAAGAGGCAATATAACCTCTGTCTGATTGACATGAGGACGCCGGAAATGAACGGTTCAGAACTATACCACTGGCTGCAAAAAAAATATCCGCGGCTGGCAAACCAGGTAGTATTCACTACCGAGAGTGTGCTGGACGAGAAAACCATGGCTTTTATAGAGCAAAGTGGTCGGCCATTTTTACCCAAACCATTTACCCCCGATGAGCTAATAGCGGTAGTGCAAAAAGCTCTAAAATAGATAGAAAAATGGTGGCAAATCAAGAAAACATATTGATTGTTGATAAACAAAGTCCGTAGCTGTTTTCACTTCTTCCTCACATGCCTTGCTTCAGGTATCTGTAGAGCTTCCTTGCTGGGTGCCATCACTCGCTTCTCAGAGCTTCAATAGGATTGAGGCGGGAGGCATTCCAGGCAGGGTAAAAGCCGAAGAATAAGCCAATGCCAATCGATACCGAAACAGCAAGAATGACTATATCAGGAGTAACCAAGGTTGCCATAGTCCCTATATGGTTAATAATCATGGAGACTCCCCAGCCTATGATAGCCCCGATGATACCACCAGCGAAGGTCAGGAAGGTGGCCTCTAAGAGAAACTGAATCCATATATCCTGCTCCCTGGCTCCCAGCGCCTTGCGTATGCCTATCTCCCTGGTCCTCTCCAGCACCGACACCAGCATGATATTCATCACGCCGATTCCTCCCACCAGCAATGAAATAGCGGCAATTGCGCCCAAGAGGAGGGTCAGCGTCCCCGATGTTTCCTGTAGGCTGCTGGCTATCTCCTCCATAGAACTGATGCTAAAATCGTCTTCATCAGAGGCTGCAAGACGGTGGCGAGTGCGGAGCAAGCTGGTGATTTGCGCCTCGACGTAGTCTGCCTGCCCTTCATCGCTTACCGTCAGATATATGGATGCTACCACCTTTTCGCCCTGGGCGGTTCGCGTCAGGGCAAGTGTCTGCTGCAGGGCTGTCAGTGGGATGATGACAGCATCATCAGGCGAATTAAACCCGGTCCCCTTGCTCTCCAGAACTCCGATGACGGTTACAATAATGGTGCCCATCCGCATTTTCTGTCCTACAGGATTAGCACTGCCAAACAGCGTTTCAGCGACATTGGATCCGAGCACGGCTACTTTGGCACCCCGCTCGTATTCCTGCTCTGAGAAGAAAGCGCCACTGGCGAGTTTCAGGTTGGTTACTGACATATACTCGGGGGTTGTCCCGATGACCTGGGAATTGATATTCTCGCTGCCCACAACCAACTGGAGGTTGCTGGAGGAAGAAGGCGCTACGGCAGATATATAAGAGACCTGTTGGGATATCGCCTCTGCATCTTCCATGGTCAGGGTTTGGGTGCTGCCGCCGGCACTCCCCACTCCTCCAGGTCCAACACTAAAAAAGCGCGCCCCACCGCTGATGGTAATCAGGTTTGCCCCCATGCTCTCGATACTGGAGAGGATTTGTGCTGTGGAACCCTTGCCAATGGACATCAGGGTAATTACTGAGGCTACGCCGATAATGATTCCAAGCATAGTCAAAAAGCTACGCAGCTTGTGAGTGCTAAGTCCAAGCCAGACAGTAGATAAAAAAGTGCTCCACTTCTTCATGCGCTTTCCTCCCCGACAACCTCGCCATCCTTGAGGTGTATTATTCTCTGACAATGCTGGGCAATATTGGCATCATGGGTTACCAGAAGCAAAGTGATTCCCTGTTCGGCATGTAAAGAGGTAAGAATAGAGATTACCTCCTCGCCAGAACGGCTGTCTAACTGGCCGGTAGGTTCATCGGCTAGAAACAGGGAGGGGTTCTTCACCAGAGCCCGGGCGATAGCCACTCTCTGCTGTTCACCTCCCGAAAGCTCGATTGGACGATGATTAACACGGTCAGAGAGGCCTACTTGAGCCAGCGCCTCTAGGGCACATCCACGGTCAACACCGCCAACATAAGTCATGCCCAGTTCCACATTAGCCATTGCCGTGAGCCGCGACAGCAGATTAAAGGTCTGGAAGATAAAGCCAACCTTCTGCCCCCTGATCGCAGCTAATTCATTGTTATTCAGACGGCTGACCTCCCTCCCCTCAAAATAGTAACTACCCGATGTCGGTTTGTCCAAGCAGCCTAGAAGATTGAGGAGTGTCGTCTTGCCCGAGCCGGAAGGCCCCATAATCGCCACGAGCTCACCCTGTTCAATATTGAGCGTTATTCCCCTAAGCACAGGTAGCTCTCTTTCACCCATGCGATAGACTTTAGTAATATTCTCTAATCTAATCATCGTCCCCCTGGCCCCATTCCCGGTATAAATATTCCTTCTGGTGGTTCTTGTTGTGTCGTTGATGTAGTGTCGGTAATAGTCGCCTGTGGAATAACCACCTGTTCACCTTCACTTAGTCCCTCGATTACCTCGGTATTTAGATAATCGGTGATGCCGGTCTTTATAGCTCGCCTCTCGATGGTGCCATCTGGCGATAGTACCTGAACATAGCTCTGCCACCCCTGGGTTGTAATGGCTCCGTTGGGCACCACCAGCACATTGGTCCTCTGGTCCACTATTATGTTCACGGTGACGGTTAGTCCCTCCCTGAGCTGAATGGCCTGAAACGTCCCAACTGCCTGGGTTATTGAGGAGTTGCCCTGCCGTGTCGGCGGTGTAAATCCCTCCGGCGGTGCAAATCCCTCCGGCGGTGCAAATCCCTCCGGTGGTGTCATCCCTGAGGATGGGACCTGAGCAATACCTGATAGTGATTCCACCTCGACCGTGACTTTGTAATTCACTACCCCAGATTGAATAGTGGCCGTCGGTGCGATGTAAGTGACTTTGGCCGGAAAGCTTATTCCGGATATAGCATCCGCCTGCAATGTGGCCATTCCTCCCTTCTCTACCTCAGAAATATCCATCTCGCTCACCAGAATATCGACTTCAAATTTGTCGGGATCGGCGAGAGTCACCGCTACCGTCCCTTTCTTCACCTCATCGCCGCCACTAACATTAACGTTAATGATAAACCCACTGAAGGGAGCAGTAACCTCGGGGCTAGCCTCGCTGGCTTCTTCTAACGCTTTCTCGGCATTTTCCAAGCGCCCCTCAGCAAGCTTTACTTGTAGCTTTTTTATTTGTATCTCCCAAGCATGAAAGTCACTAGTAGTGTCCTCCTCAGCCTTGTCCAAGGCAAGCTCGGCATTCCACAAGTTTATCTTCGCTTGAAGCAGGTTCAGTTCGAGTGCCGTCAACTCGTTTTCCCATTCTGACGTGTCAAGTCTCGCTAACACCTGTCCTTCTTCCACGGAATCACCTTCTTCTGCCAACACTTCCTGTACCGTTCCTGCCATCTCAAAAGTGACATCCTCCGTAGAAGACAGAGCCAGATTACCACTGCCACTAATCTCTACCGTCAGGTTTCCTCCCTGCACGGTTGCTGTTTGGTACTGCAGTGCTGGCGCTGAGTATGGCTTAAAAATGCTGATTATTACGAAGGCGCCAACCCCGCATAACACTACGGCTAATATTATTTTCGATACTCTCTTTTTCATTAACACTCTTATCGCACTTAATTTCATTGCATTCACCTCTGCCTTTGTACTGCCATAACTGACAATGACAAACACAGTGCCAACAATGCGGCACGAAATTGTCAAGCAGTTATCAAATCTGACTGCTCCCGAAAATTGACAAAAGCGTGGGTTAGCAGGAAAGCATCAAATCTGGACAAACCCATCTGAATATTTTACCTCCTTCTTTTCTACTCGTTGTCCGCCTAAGATGGCGACTCTTCCAGGGTGGCGTTAGACACTTCCTGTACATTCCCACGGTAATAGACAATCTCAATCTGGTCACCGATCTGATGAGAACCTATGGATGAGGTCAGGTCCGCGGCAGTGCTGATATCTTCGTCGTCTATCTTAGTGATAACATCACCTGCTCTTAATCCACCCTCATCTGCCGGGCTACCGCTGGTTACACTGGTGATTAGCGCTCCCGCGTCGACTGAGAGGTGATAGTACTGTTGGATAGTCGGGGTAACGGCGGTCACTGAGACTCCAAGCCAGGGGCGAACTACTTTCCCTTCGGTTATTAGGCTCTGTACTACGGGGATAGCAGTATCAGTACTTATGGCGAAGCCAATATTCTCTGCATTGCTGGCGATAGCCACATTGATGCCGACCACTTGCCCTGCCGTGTCTAGTAGCGGTCCACCGCTATTTCCTGCGTTAATAGCCGCATCAGTCTGAATAATGTCATTGAGCACCACTCCGGTGTTCTCTTCAATAGAGCGTCCCAGATTGCTGACCACGCCAGTAGTCCAGGTAGGACCTCCCGGCAGGGCCAGAGCATTGCCCACAGCTATCACCGGGTCAAGGACGCTAAGCTGCTCCAGAGAGTTGCTCAGGAAATATAAGTAGGCAAGATTGCTGGCGTCAATTTTCACTACCGCCAAATCAGTTTGTGCGTCTGTACCCACTACAGTTGCCGCAAAAGCACTTCCGTCACTAAGAGTTACGGTCACTTTTTGGGCATCTTCTACCACGTGGTTATTGGTCACAATATATCCGTCAGGGCTGATTATTATCCCGCTTCCCGCTCCTGTCTGCGGGACTGCCTGCCAGAACCAGTTGTAGCCCACCGATTCAGTAACGATGGAAACCACGGCAGGAGCCACCTCTGCTACTAACTCCTGGGTACTAAGCTCTGAGCCAATTTCTTCGTCAACACACAGATATCCTGAGGCGGAACTGGGGGGCTTAGCTAGGATGCAGGCAACAACCAGGCTGATACTAACAAGCAAGAGGACAACTATTAGAGCATATCTTAGCTTAGACATTCATTCACCTCCATGTAAAGGAGAGGGGGAAGACCCACCCCCCTCTCCCGGATAAGTTCTGCTTCACTGTCTTGCTAAGCGCCTGCTTCAGCGGAAGCATTAAGGCCAGGACACGAACCACCCCGCGGCCCAAAGCCTCTGGCCTGCATCATGCCACCACCAGTACCAGATCCGCCAAGCCCTGGTAACGGCAGTTGGATGTCGGGTCGAGATTGCCACCATTCTAAGTAGTTGTCAGCCTCTTCTTGAGTCATCTTGCCATCGCCTACGAGGTTCTGCAGTCGGCTCTCTAGAGCTTCATCTTGTATCTCGCTTTGAGCTTGGTCCAGAGCATCTCTTAGTTGCTCCGAGTCAACGGCCACGCCCGTCTCCTCCTCGTAGATAGCACAAGCTCTGTCCAGAAGCACCTGATATCGACCGGCAGGCGCGGTTTGGTCTTCGGTACCGCTTGCGCTATCATCCGCGCCATCAATTAGCCTTCCAGCCATGTGTCTGCCAGGACCGGGGCCACCAAGCCCTGGCAACGGTACCTCGATGTCGGGCCGGGACTGCCACCATTCCAGATACTGGTCAGCTTCTTCTTGAGTTATCTTGCCATCGTCTACGAGGTTCTGCAGTCGGCTCTCTAGAGCTTCATTCTGTATCTCGCTTCGTGCTTGGCCCAGGGCATCCTTTAGTTGCTCTGAGTCGATGGCCGCGCCCGTCTTCTCTTCGTAGATAGCACAAGCTCTGTCCAGAAGCACCTGATATCGACCCATAGCCTGGCTCTGGTCCTCAATATTGCTTGAGGTATCGTCCGCCGCAGCCACCACTCCCCCAGTTAGACCTTCGCTCAGTATCTGAGCTTCTTCCTGGGAGAGTGCACAGCCGGTGAGACCCATGGTGAGAGCTAGTATCATTGCTAACGAGATAAAGAGTACTCTATTCTTCGATTTCTTCATTTTTCTTCTCCTTTCACAAAGCTTTCAAAACTGCATCGCTTCTTTCCGTTATCAAACCATACATATCCCTCCTTTCTTTTTAATTACCTCTGTTACTCCATTTTTGTGATTAACTTGCTGTTATTCCACGGTTCATTATGTCGTCACAATGCTAAGAAACCATCAAAACCATCTCATTTAGCTTAATTTCCAGTTTACACCTGCTGGGGACTCACCAAACAGTGTGTAAAGTAATAAAATAGAGATTCAAACCACGATTTCACTCACTAACTAAGGTGACATTTGTCATGGGGTCAGGGCAGCAATTAATGACGGTAGTTATATGCAAGATTTGAGGTTATTGATTTATAATGTGTTTGTGAAAAGCAGAACTTCGTTTGCAGATGCTGTACGCTTGATCCGTTTTGCCGCTGTTCTTTGGATTGGATACCTTGCCTTACTAGCAGTCATCAGCCGGGCATTCCTGGGACCACACCGAATGAATCCTCTATATTACGTCGCACTTGGTTGCATAGCTGTATTATGCCTTATCCTTTCCTATTGGAATTGGATTCAAGAACGGCTGAGAAAGGCATTCATTCCGCTAATAATTGCCATAATAACGATATTGCCGGTTGTGTTGAGTAATATGATTAGTCGTATTCCCTCTACTGTTCCAGGGCCTCTTGGTCCGCGGTTCGCTACTCCAGAGAGCCTGGTCCTGGTGGTTTTTCCTTTCTTGTTCGTCGCCTTTATGCTGGTTGCCTGGCAATATAGATGGCAATATGCGCTCCTCGTTATCCTAGGGATTGCTGGCTTACACTTTGGTATGATCTGGTCTTTTACAGAGCCGGGCAGCCTGCCTTTTCTGGGTGGACTTACAGTAACTTTAATTCAAACGATAGTATACGTGGCTGTAGGTTTCTCTATCAGCTATCTTATGAGTAGATTGAACAAACAACAGCAATCTCTTACGGAGGCCAATATCCGCTTGACACATCACGCCAGCACTTTGGAGCATCTCGCTACTAGCCGGGAGCGGAATCGAGTAGCTCGAGAACTGCACGATACTCTGGCGCACACGCTTAGTGGGTTATCGGTTCAGTTAGAAGCAGTGAAGGCATACTGGGATATTGACCCGCAGAAGGCTCGTTCGACACTGGAAGGATCTCTGCAGGCAGCCCATTCTGGCCTGGGGGAGACACGACGGGCGTTGCAGGCGCTTCGCGCCAGCCCATTGGATGATTTGGGATTATCATTGGCAGTGCGAACGATGGTTGAGGATGCAACGGCGCGCACTAATCTTGCTCTAAACCTATCAATCGCTGATAAGCTACCTTCCTTGTCGCCTGACGTGGAGCAGTGTATTTACCGTGTAGCACAGGAAGCGGTCACAAATGTGGCCAAGCATGCAAAGGCAAAAACTTTGACTGTGAATCTGGAATCTACAGAGGAGAAAGTCACGCTCACGGTCCACGATGATGGTGTCGGGTTCGATGTAGAGAAGAAAGATAAAGCAAATAATTACGGTTTACAGGGCATGCAGGAAAGGGCGCAACTGGTAGGTGGTGAACTCACCGTTACCAGTAAGCCAGACGAGGGCACCACAGTAAAATTGGTAGTATAGTCGGATAAACACGTATGAAAGTAATCATTTGTGATGATCAGGCAACCGTTCGTGATGGTCTGGTAATGCTACTCAAACTTGAGCCAGATATTGACATTGTCGGTACTGCTGAAGATGGTGCTGAAGCTGTCGAGATGGTCGCGGATAAAGGACCGGACCTTATCCTAATGGATCTTAAGATGCCTATCATGAACGGCGTAGAAGCGACTCGCCAGATAACAATGAAGTATCCGGAGGTTAAAGTTCTTGTTCTGACTACCTATGCAGATGACGAATGGATTTTTGATGCCATACAGGCGGGGGCATCTGGCTATCTGCTAAAGGATACACCTCGCGAAGAACTAATAAAGGCCGTTAGGGGCACAGTAACCGGCAAAACATACGTAGACCCCTCCATCGCCGGGAAAGTCTTAGAGCAAGTCTCCAGTCACCAAACCCAACCAGCTACGTTCATTACCAGCAAGCTGACCGAGCGGGAAGTAGAGGTTCTACGCTTAATAGCCAAGGGATTAAGCAATGCAGATATTGCTGATCGCTTGTTCTTATCTGATGGGACAGTGAGGAATCATGTCAGCGCTATCTTAGCGAAACTTGGCGTCTATGACCGTACCCAAGCAGCTGTCATTGCAATCCAGCATGGGATAACTTAGAATTAAGTTCTTCACCAGCCTCTATCCCATTTTGGGTAAGCCGGTAGTAGATTCAAGTTGGAGTATTTAATAATGAGAGAGGCTAGCTTAAAAATCCAGGTTCCATAATTGATTCAAGTTCGCGGTCTAGCTGCTTCTGGATGTCTTGCGAATACACTCTCGTTTCAGCATCAGAGTAGCGCTGTGTCGTCGTCCAACATGCAATAGCAACGCAAAGCACAAATCATCATGTACACCCTCACGCCATGGCTTAAAGGAGTCGTGAGCTGTCTTTAGATTTATCCTAACCCTGAATCGGAAGCATCAGAGACACGCCTTCCTATACAGTAATCACTTTACAAAATATCCCCTTATGTGTAAATTTCAGATAGTATTAGAGGCCTCCATTTGGAAGCCTCTAACAACATAGTAGAAAGGAAAGGAACGGAGAGAAGAAGGAGGTGTAGGTTGTCATATATTCACTTTTTTTACTTCTCCAAACCAGCCAGTTTGCCTTATGTTGCCAGTATGGGTCTTTTCGCTATCTAAACGCGGGCCTCCCAAGTCTGAAAACCACCACGCCACATATCGGCCTCCTTTACCTGATATATATATCATCTCTTTTTCCAGTTAGTCCCCATCAGTACAAATCAAGCTTATCACAACAACATGAACCCACCATGAAACGCAAATTACCGGCAGAAAAAGCATACCAAATTAGGCGGCTATTTCATTTCATGTTCATCTTGGTGTAATATGCTGTGTTTAGGGAGTCTGTCATGCGAATTTTGGTTGTTGATGATGACCGGCGACTCTGTGCTATCATCAAGCGTGGGCTTCTGGAAGAAGCCTACGCTGTTGATTTAGCCTACGATGGAGAGGAAGGAGAATATCTTGCCGAGGTCAATCCTTATGACCTCATCATTCTAGACATCATGCTGCCCAATAAAGATGGCATCGAAGTTTGTCATGATCTTCGCACCAAGAAGATTAATGCCCCCATTCTGATGTTGACAGCTAAAGACACTGTGGAGGATCGGGTCAGAGGGTTAGACACAGGAGCCGATGATTATTTGATTAAACCTTTTGCATTTAATGAGCTTCTTGCCCGAGTTCGGTCGCTCTTGCGGCGAGAGGGAATGTCTAAATCGCCAGAGCTTCGGGTGGGAGACTTAACTTTGAACACTCTTACCCGTCAGATCTGGCGAGGACAAAGACCTATTGAATTGACTACCAAGGAATACGTCATCTTGGAGTACTTGATGCGCCACCCCAACGTGGTAGTCACTCGGACCATGATCGAAGAACATGCCTGGGATTACGACTTCGATAGCCTGTCTAATCTGGTAGATGTTTATATCCGTAGATTGCGGCATAAGATTGACAACGAGGGGGAGGATAGCCTGATCCAGACAGTGAGAGGAGCCGGCTATCGGCTGAAAGCACCATGAGCTTCATTCATAGCATTAAATTCCGATTTACCCTATGGTACCTGTTGGTGCTGGCAGTTTTATTGACTGCCCTCAGTGCCGGGGTATATTTTTATTTTTCTCGAAGCCTCTACCAGAATCTGGATGATTCACTGGAACTACGTTCAACACAGCTACATACTTACTCGGCTATGATGGAAAGCATCAAGCAAGGAGAATTCCAAGAGGAACTGGGGGAAATCGTCATGTTGTATTTCTATACTGGTGACCAATTGATGGAGGTGTCTCCCCCAGGTATAAATATTACCTTGAGTCACGAATTCATTTATCAAGCCATTGCCGGCATGATTTCGTTTACCAATATCGAGACAGATGAAGGCGAAGGATTGCGTCTCCTGGCTGTCCCCATTAACCTGAGCATGCCGGGATTGCCACTTAGCACCCAGCCAGGTACACTGATTATTGCCCGCTCGACAAAACAGATAGACCAAGCACTGCATGGATTGGTGCGCACCCTTATCATCGCTGTCCCGCTGGCCCTGGCATTAGCCGCTGGAGGTGGCATATTTCTAGCCCGCCGAGCGCTTAATCCTGTAGACAAGATTGCCCAGACAGCACAGAAAATTGGGGAAGCTGACTTGAGTCAAAGGATTAATGTGAACACCAAGGATGAATTGGGGAGGCTAGCAGCGACGCTGAATGAAATGATTGGACGATTGGAAAAAGCTTTCCAGCGCCAGAAGCAATTCACCAGCGATGCTTCACATGAGTTACGTACTCCCCTAGCGGTAATTGAAGCTGAATCCACTCTGGCGCTCCAGAAGGAAAGACCACCAAGCGATTATCGGCAATCTTTAGAGATTGTTTCTAGAGAAACAAGACAGATGTCCTCCCTTATTAACCAATTGCTTACCCTCGCTCGTGCTGATGCCGGAAAGGAGCAATGGAACTTCGCAGAAGTCGATCTTGGCAAGCTCATCACTAACCTGAGCGTAGATGCCGAAGTTCTCTGCCAGGAAAAAGGGCTCGGTTTTCAATTGGGTGAGACGCAGGATTTGGTAGTTAAAGGCGATGAAGCCAGGCTGAGAGAACTGTTCATGAACCTTTTAGATAACGCCATCAGATATACCTCCGCTCCAGGTACTGTTTCCCTCTCGCTTCGCCGCGAAGGGCAAATGGCTGTCGTCGCCATCACGGATACTGGGATTGGCATCCCGTCAGAAGACATACCTCTCATCTTTGAACGGTTCTACCGGGTCGATAAATCTCGCTCGCGCGCTGAGGGAGGCATTGGGCTTGGCCTGGCAATATGCCAGCATATTGCTGAGGCTCATGGGGGAAAGATAGAAGTGGAGAGCCAGATGGGGACGGGAAGCACCTTTTCGGTATGGCTCCCTCTGCAGTCACCCTAGTTCTCGCCTATGTCATCAGCCTATCCTCGTAACGGAGTCTGTGCTTCCCACAGAGATGCTTGACTATATATAATAATGAAAGGAAATATTGTGCATAGAGTCGCTGATGAAATGAATTACCCACTGCAAACAGCCAACAGCTATTATGCTCGGTACATAAAGGCTAACATCTATGTCTAAACGTCTGAACATCTACAGTGTCCCGGCTCTAGTCGGTATCGTGGGGCCTATTGTGGTGGTTGTGGGGGACATTGCAGCGTCCTTATCTACTCCCGATTACAGCCCGGTCAGCGATTCAATCAGCAGTCTGGCATTGACTCCCATAGGCTGGCTACAGTCAATCTGTTTTCTGGCTATGGGCTTGCTGTTGGAGATCTTTGTCGCCGGCCTCTTTTTCAAAATCCGCAGAGCACGGGGCTTCCATGCCGGTATCGGACTCCTCGCTCTCTGTGGCTTCGTGCTGATGTTGATTGCTGCTTTTCGAATGGATGCCCCTGGAGCTCAGCGTACTACAGCAGGAATAATCCATACGATAGCATCTTATGGCCTTGGCTTGTTATTCCCCATAGCTATTTTATCGCTCGCACCCAGCTTCAAGAGCACCCCCAATTGGAAAAACATCTTTATCTATACTCTGATTGCCGGTATTCTGGCCCTGGCCCTGATAATAGGGGCGTTCTTTACTGAGCAAACAGGCTGGTTTGGTTTGTACGAGCGAATTATAGTGGCCAACGCGATAATCTGGGTTGGAGTAGTAGCGGTCCATCTTCTACGCCTGTCACTGAGGCAGGAGCCAAAACCTCAATCCTGACAAATTAATAACGGTAAAGCCCTTTGAACCTGCAATACCAAGCCTGACTTTCCAAGCAGAAGGGCTATCCAGTTCAGGTGTGTAGGCAACAATCTGGCTTTTTGTTCATCTCAATGTGAATTGTATTCCTTACTTTGGAGCTTGCACCCTTTGTTTAGACCCGAGACCCCCTGCGCAGCAGCTGACATAGAGTAAGTTTCCATGCACACCGTGTCCATTGTGGTATAATATTTATAGTTCCAAAGGGCAAGGCCATTGAGCGGCGGCCTTGGTGGCAGGGTTGGCACTAGCTATTTGAACCAAAGTCTGGTGCTCTCCCGCAAAAGCACCATATACTAAGTCCCTATGCTAGAGGCCCCTTCCGGAGATAAACTTGAAGATTGCTTTCATTGCGCATCATGTTAACTTTGAAGCAGGGCCAGCAAACGTCACCGCTCACCTAGTCGAAAGGCTTTGTGAGAACCATCAGGTTTCGGTTTTTTCTAATACTATAAATGGAATTGACTTACTCAAAGTTAAACACTATAAGGTGCCAGGACTCAGATGTGCCAAGTCTTTGGCACACATTACCTTCTTGATATCCAGTACCTTACTCCTTGCCGCTCTTTCCCTCCTCAGAAAAACAGACTTTGACATCATCCATTCGACAGGGTATGACTCTGCCTTTTCTTCAAACGTTATCACCTCTCATTTCTGTGAGAGGGAGTGCCGCCGTCTCGAAGAAGTTAACATAATTAAGATACCATGCGGGAGTGTCTGGCAAAAACTGAAAGCTCTGGACCACAGGCTGTATCGCAGCCTGCTATGCTTTGTTGAGAGGCTGATAATTAGCCGCAGCAGCTCTAAAGCGTGTATTGTAGTTTCTCAGGCTATGCAAAAAGAGTTTGCCCGTCATTACGGTGATGCCGCCAAAAACATCATCGTAATCCCTAATGGAGTAGATACTCTTAGATTCCACCCGACTAATCGGCTGCTCTATAGAGGCCAGATCAGGCAAGAGCATGGTGTATCCCCTAGTGATCCATTACTGATGTTCGCCGGAGGTGACTGGGAGAGAAAAGGAGTGCTTCATATCATGGAAGCACTTTCGCTCGTTCAGAGGCCGGATGTCAAACTTTTTATCTGTGGTAGCGGTGACGAGAAATTCTACGGCCAACTTGCGGAGCTAAAGCGGGTGAGGGACAGGATAATCTTTGTCCCCCACAGCAGCAATCTTTGGGAATACTATGCTGCCAGCGATATATTCGTCCTTCCTACCATATATGAGCCCTTTGGGCTGGTCATCGTCGAGGCTATGGCCAGCGGCTTGCCTGTAATCACCAGCAGGGTTGCCGGAGCTGCTGATATCATAATCGATGGGGTAAATGGCCTCCTACTTAGAGTCCCCTCCGATGTCAACGGCCTGGCAGAAAAAATCGAGTTGCTGCTTTCAAATGCTGGACTTAGAAAGACCATGGGTGAGCGTGCTAGGGAAACCGCAGAAAAATTCTCATGGGATCAGGTAGCTCAGAAAACCTTGGAGGTCTATAATAGCATATTAAATCAACCGGACTTAGAAAGGCTACGGCTGAGCGTGCCCGAGAGGCTGCCGAGAGACTTTCACGGAATCCAGCATCTCAGAAAACCCTAGAGGTCTATAATAGTGTATTAAAGCGAGAGAGGAGAGTAGTGAAACAACAACATGCCTAGAGACTTACCTGTAGGTAATGGCAACCTGCTCATCAATTTCGATACTGATTACAACATCCGGGATATCTACTATCCTTATGTCGGCAAGGAGAACCATGCCGAAGGTTGTGTATCACGTACTGGCATCTGGGTTGATGGAAACTTCGCCTGGCTTGACGGTCCCGAGTGGCAAAAAGAAATGGTCTATAAAAGCGAGAGTCTGGTCACCCGTGTTACTGCCACTAATCCGACTATGGGGCTTACCCTCACCTTTTCTGACCTAGTAGACTTTCACAGGGACATCTTTTTCAGACGGGTTGATATAGCCAATCAACGAGACCACCCCCGCGACGTACGTCTATTCTTCCATTATGAGCTACGGATTCTAGGCAGCAAAACAGGCGATACTATCTACTACCACCCAGGACTGAGCGCGTTGGTGATGTACATGGAGCAGCGTTATTTCCTGGCAGGTGGCCAGGTAAATGGAAGGATTGGCATTGATGACTGGACAACCGGAAGCACAAAATCAGAAGATAAGCCAAGTGCCCAGCACGATGCCGAAGATGGCAAATTGGAGAAGGTGCCTCTTACCTGCGGCTTCGCTGAGGGCATCATCGGGCTCTATGAGAAGGCTGTGCCCGCTGGAGCAAGCTCAACCATTTACCACTGGCTGGCGGCCAGTACCCACTTCCATGGAGTCGAGGAACTCAACGCCCTGGTCCGGGAACGTGGACCTGACTCATTCGTCATCCGCACCCGTGACTACTGGCGAGCTTGGGTTAATAAGGAATCGCTAGACTTTACCGACCTGCCGACTCCCATCTTGGATTTGTACAGACGCAGCTTGCTCACCATGCGCGTGCAGATCGATAACCGCGGTGCTATCATCGCCAGCACTGACTCGGACATTACCGACGTCCTGGGGGACACCTATTCTTATGTGTGGGGTCGTGACGGCGCCTTCGTAGCTAAGGCCTTCGACATGGCCAACTATGATGAAGTCAGCCACGAGTTCTTCGATTTTTGCGCCAATGTCATTACCGGTGAAGGCTATCTCCTTCACAAGTATACCCCTGACGGGTATCTGGCAGGCCAGTGGATGCCCTGGGCAGACGAGGAGGGCAAGCTACAACTGCCAATTCAAGAGGATGGGACTGCTTTGGTGCTATATAGTCTTTGGCAGCACTACAATAAGTTCCACAATGTAGAGTTCATCCGTTCCCTTTATCGAAACCTGATTAAGAACGCTGCCGATTTTATGGCTAGCTATAGAGAGCCTCATACGAACCTTCCGGCACCTTCATATGACCTTTGGGAGGAACGCCGTAGCATCCACTCGTTTACCGTGGCTGCGGTCTGGGCAGGCTTACAAGCGGCAGCCAATTTTACGGAAATGTTTGGTGAGGTGGCCCTCACCAAACGGTACCGTCAGGCAGCTGCTGAGATAAAAAAGGCGGCTATTGAGTATCTTTTTGACAAGAAGTTGGGGCGTTTCCTACGCTCGGTCAAGGTTGACGCTGACGGTGTGGTGGAACCGGACTACACTATTGATAGCAGTATTTGCGGTCCTTTTCTCTTCGGCATGCTCCAAGCTACTGATCCCCTTATTGAGAGCACGATGGCAGTACTTATGGACAGGCTTTGGTGCAAAACCGAGGTGGGAGGCATTGCCCGTTACGAGAACGACTGCTACCAGCAAGCCAGCCAGGACATAGCCAATATTCCCGGTAACCCATGGTTTGTTTGCACCATGTGGGTAGCACAGTACCACACTGCCAGAGCTCAATCGGTAGATGACCTAAAGCCGGCCCTTCAAATCCTCACCTGGGCTCAGCACTGCGCTCTCCATAGTGGTGTTCTTGCTGAGCAGGTTCATCCGCATAATCATGCTCCGCTCGGTGTCTCACCGCTGACCTGGAGCCACGCCGCTGTTGTGATAGCAATCCACGAATACATCGACAGGTACCGTGAACTACAAGCACAGCTACACCATAGGCAAAAAGGTACATAGTCCGCCTATCCGGTCTTTGAATCTCCTGTTGCACAAAGTGACGTTTTGTTCAATAATCCAGGACAGGTTCCTTGTTTTCCTCTGCAGCGTGAAATCGTGTTACAATGCAGTTCGCTGAGACTCAGGGCTGTGTGATAATATAATATGGTAAGTCACGAAATGATTATCGGCGTCATTGGGGATTCTTCCTGCTCCCCAGAAGAAGCTAAGCTAGCAGAAACTGTTGGTGAATTATTAGCCCAGCAAGGTGCCAATATAGTATGCGGTGGCTTGGGTGGTGTGATGGAAGCTGCTTGTCGCGGGGCTAAGTCAAAAGGCGGCCTAACCATCGGCATTTTGCCCGGGAAAAATTCAAGCATGGCAAATTCCTGGGTAGATATTCCACTGGTTACTGGAATAGGTGAGGCCAGAAATATCGCGGTAGTGAAGTCTGCCCAGGCGGTGATTGCCATCGGCGGAGGTTACGGAACGCTAAGCGAAATTGCTTATGCTCTGAAGAGTAGTATCTCGGTCATCGGCTTGAATACCTGGTCGCTGTCCCGAAACGGGCAAGAGGATGATTCTATAATCAGAGTTCAGAGTGCTACGGAGGCAGTGGGTAAAGCAATTTCCTTGGCTAAGAGACGCAAAAATTATGAGATTGCTTCGTCACGCTCGCAATGACAGGGAGTTAGCCATATAATACGCTTAGAAATGGCAAGTATTGAAAGTGTAAAAGCCAGAGAGATTCTCGATTCTCGGGGCAATCCTACTATAGAAGTGGAGGTGGTATTGGCTGGTGGCAAGGCAGGTGTTGCTTCTGTCCCCTCGGGAGCAAGCACCGGGAAATATGAGGCTGTAGAGCTTCGGGATGGTGATAAAAACAGATATGGGGGGCTCGGCGTTCTAAAAGCCATAGAATACGTCAATAGTGAAATTGCTTCGGCAATAGCAGGCATGTCCGCTCTAGAGCAGGCAGCTATTGACCAGCGACTAATTGAACTTGATGGCACTGCTAATAAAGCCCGGCTCGGGGCTAATGCCCTACTGGCGACATCTCTTGCCGTAGCCAAGGCCGGAGCTAGCTTCCGGAGGGTTCCTTTATACCGCTATTTAGAAGGAGCAAGAACTAGCTTATTGCCTATCCCTATGTTAAATATTCTAAATGGCGGTAAGCATGCCCTGGGCTCTACCGATTTTCAGGAATTTATGATAATGCCAGTGGGCGCTGCCAACTTCAATAAAGCCCTGCAAATAAGCAGCGAAGTCTATCACTCCCTGCGTAAAGTGCTTGAAGATAAGGGATTAAGCACCAATGTGGGAGACGAAGGTGGCTTTGCTCCCCGGCTCCCTTCTAATAAAGATGCGCTGGAGCTGGTACTAGCAGCCATCGACATGGCTGGCTATAAAGCTGGCCAGGACTTATTTATCGCCCTGGACCCAGCCGCCAGCACTTTCTACCAAGGAAGGAAGCATCACAGTGCTCATGGGAAATATGCTCTCTCACAAGAAGGTGTTACCCTCGATTCCACAGAGATGATTGATTATTATGCTAAGTTAGTCTCGCATTACCCGGTTATCAGCATTGAGGATGGGCTGGCCGAGGATGATTGGGCAAGCTGGTCGTTGCTCACTTCTCAACTAGGAAAGCAGACTCAAATTGTGGGTGATGACCTTTATGCTACCAACATAGAGCGCCTGGAAAAGGGCATTGTCCAAAAGGCTTCCAACTCAATTCTTATTAAGCCAAATCAAATAGGCACACTCAGTGAAACCCTGGCTGTTATCAAAAGAGCACAGCAGGCCGGCTGGACAACCATTATCAGCCATAGGTCTGGTGAGACCGAGGATACTACTATTGCCGACCTGGCGGTAGCTAGCAATGCCGGATTTATTAAAGCTGGTGCCCCTTGCCGCAGCGAGAGATTAGCTAAGTATAATCGCCTCCTCAGGATAGAGGAGGAATTAAGAGAGACTGCACAATACCCTGGCAAAAAGGCATTATATAATTTGGAGAGGATAAAATAATGGAGATATTAAACGGTGTTCATCAAATAAAAACTCCTGCTCCTGAACGTGCATCATGGTCTACCAATGTTTACTTAATTGAAGGCGGCGATGGGCATATACTGGTTGATAGCGGCTGGGATAGCCAGGAATCCCTCTGGGCCCTCCAGGAAGGGATAAAAGCGGCAAACCTCAAACTTCGAGACATAAAAAAAGTGATTATCACCCATATACATCCCGATCACTATGGGTTATCAACCAAGATAAAACAAATCTGCGGGGCTCAAGTAGTTATGCACAGGATTGATGCGGATTTTATCTTCCCCAGATATAAAGATTTCGCTGACCTGGTTAAACAAACTGAAGAGTTACTTCGACAGAACGGTGCTCCTGCGGAAGAATTGCCTCAGCTAAAAAATGCTTCGCTATGGGCGAATAAATATGTCACCCCAGATTCACCTGAAGTTATGCTAGAGGATGGTGACACAATTTCTAACGATTCTTTCGAATTTGAGGTGCTATGGACGCCGGGGCACTCGCCAGGCCATATCTGCCTTTATGAACGAGAGAAGAAGTTTATTCTCACTGGTGACCATGTCCTGTATAATACCGTTCCCCGCGTTAGCTTCAATCCCCAATCCAGCGATAACCCGCTGGGCGACTATACTTCTTCACTTAAAAAACTAGAGAGCCTTAGAGTTCACTTTATTCTCCCGGGACATGGGCCGGTGTTCAATGCTTTAGGGCTGAGAATAGAAAAGATACTCCAGCATCACGAGGAAAGGAAGAGAGCCATCATGAGAACTCTGCACGACGGCTTGAAGACAGCCTACGAGATATCTCAACAAATTCCCTGGATGGTCAACAGAGGGAGTACTGCTTTTCGGGATCTGGGAGTCTGGGACAGGCGAATGGCTGTTACCGAGACCATTGCGCATCTTAAGCTCTTGATGAAGGAAGACAGGGTGGGCAATGTTGATATGGATGGGGCTTCTTTGTATATAGCTAAAGACTAGCTTCACCTACCCTCTCCCTTGAAGGGAGAGGAATGAGGTGAGGGTGGAAGTTGGAATGAAAACCTCTCAAATACGGAAGGTCCAAATGAGTAACAATACCAATCCAATTCAATCCCCTCTCGATGATCTACTCTTGCGTCTTAATATGCTCAATGGGCTAGTCTTCCACCTCGAGAGTTATCTCAAGAACCTCCGTGGGTTGCTCAAACAAGCCGTAGCAAAAAGCAACATTGATCCATCTCTCATATTTGCGGGAACATCATTGGCTATTAGGGATTTAACCGAATGGCCTGAAAATAACTGGGCGGTTTATTATCCTAGTGGCAAATTCTTTTCACAGGGTGAAGAAGAATATCTCCGAAGGGGGAATGATTTATTATGCCGAGAAGTCGCTTGGACAATCTCTCAGGCATACGAAGCCTTCGAGACATTCCTCAAAGATATTACTGCGACCTATGTATTCATACGCAAGGATCAAGCGGATACTAAGAAAGTTGAGAACTTAGACCCAAGGCTGAGAAGGGAACTATTGGAGCCTACAGATGTTGAGTACTGGAAAGAATTCATTCGCAAAGCCTACCCGAAAAATGTCGATCTTTTCAAGTTCCTACGGAAAATTGCGCCTGAAATAGAAGAGGTGGAGAAACAGAACAACCGTAATATTAATCTAACCGAGTGGTACATCGTGGTCATAGAAGTGAGACATGCAGCGACGCACTCCAATATGCTAATTAAATCTGAAAGAATGCGCTCTTGGTCACAAGAAAGGCACAAGCTTCTAAACCGTTTCTTTCCCGGATCCGATACTACTGGCGATTACATCCTAAATCTTAACATGAAGGATGCGGAGACCAATTTGGTTTTATTCGTCGAGTATGCGTTTGGAGTCTTTAAATGTCTTTCTAAATTGCAGCATTACGAGTGGAATATTCTAAGGAAACAACACAAGGGAGATACTGTCTAATGAGTCCTTGGAGTTGACTATCAATAGAGATCTTTTTGCAACGGATTGGCCAAAACTCCGAGGAGGCTTTTAATTAAGCGATGCAGGGGTGGAATTGAAGCCAAGCCAATTTTATAATAGTGAAACTCGAATAAAAGGAGGAGGTAGAGAAATGGCAACAAAAGTAGGAATCAACGGCTTCGGGCGTATTGGCAGGTTAGCTCTGAAGGCAATTATCCAGCGTTGTGGTGGTAAGGCGGAGGTGGCGGCAGTAAATGACCTTACCGATGCTAAAACCAATGCCCATCTTCTTAAATATGACAGCAATTACGGCATCTATCCCGGTAAGGTGGAAGCTAAAGACGATTGTATCATAGTTGATGGCAGAGAGATAAAGGTCGTAGCTGAGCGTGACCCAGCTAAAATTCCCTGGCGAGACCATGGGGTGGATATTGTGATTGAATCTACCGGGCTTTTCACCCATGCGAGTAAGGCTGCTGCTCATCTTCAAGGCGGTGCTAAGAAAGTAATTATTTCAGCACCGGCTCAAGAAGAGGATATATCTATCGTTCTCGGGGTCAATGAAGGGCAATATGACCCAGCCGAGCATCGCATTATATCCAACGGCTCCTGCACTACTAATTGCATTGCCCCGGTAGTCAAAGTCCTCCACCAAAACTTTGGCATTGTTCATGGGTTAATGACTACCGTCCATGCTTATACTAATGATCAAAAGATACTGGATTTGTTTCACCGCGACCTGCGCCGAGCAAGAGCCGCTGCCAGCAATATCATCCCAACTACTACTGGTGCAGCTCGTGTTGTGGGCGTAGTCATTCCGGAACTTCAGGGGAAGTTACATGGTATTGCCCTGAGGGTGCCCACTTCGGTGGTGTCTGTCGTGGACTTTGTCGCTGACCTGAATAGAAAGGTAAGCGCTGAAGAAGTTAACGATGCCTTTCGCAAGGCTGCTGACGGAGAGCTTAAGGGAATTCTGGAATATTGTGACGAGCCGCTGGTGAGCTCGGATTTTAAGGGCAATCCAGCCAGTGCTATTTTCGATGCCCTAAGCACCATGGTCATTGATGACAACCTGATAAAGGTATTAGCCTGGTATGACAACGAATGGGGCTATAGCTGTCGTCTTGCTGACCTCGTCGTTTATATTGTTAGAAAAGGGTTATAACTCCTAGCTAAGTTCTCCCCAGTAGGGAGAGAAATAAGGAAAGGGAACAAACAATGCACGTTAGTGTGTGCCAAATTGAGCTTCGCCTCCCTGAGAACCATTCCCTTAAAGGTAAGAGACAGGTAATTAAGTCTATTATCACCCGGCTACAAAACAGGTATAAGGTTTCCGTAGCCGAAGTGGATAACCAAGATCTATGGCAATTAGCTACTTTAGGCATAGCTTGCGTTAGCAACCACAGAAGACATGCCGATGAAATTCTGGCTAATGTCGTAAAGTTCATTGTCCAGAACTACCCCGATGTAGAGTTATTGAGCTCGGAAATAGAAACTTTTCCCTGATGGATGCCGCTGCCTTTCTCCATCACCTTGTTAGCTTGCCTGATTATCGCCAGCAGGTCGTCCATATTAAACGCATTCTCCCGCAGGGCGCTATATTTGGCAAACTAGATAACCCCCTCCACCCCAGCCTTCAAGCATCTCTGGAGTCCCTGGACATATCAGCTCTTTATAGCCACCAGGCAGAGGCCTTGAATGTCATCCTGGCCGGTAAAAATGTGATTATAGCCACGCCCAGCGCCAGTGGCAAGACCCTGTGCTATCACTTAGCCACGCTTGATGCGCTTTTACATGATAAGGATAGCCGTGCTCTTTATATCTTCCCCACGAAAGCTCTAGCCCAGGACCAGCTACGTAGCCTGAAACAAATCCTAGGCGAAACGAAGGATCTCCCCCAACTTCTCTCCCCAAGAGCTGCGGCCACTTTCGATGGTGATACACCGCAGAATGAGAGAGCAAACATAAGAAAACAGGCAAGAATAGTGCTAACTAACCCGGACATGCTCCATCTGGGCATTTTGCCTAATCACCAATCGTGGTCTAGATTGTTTCGTAATCTTAAATATGTCGTAATAGATGAGACCCATATTTATCGAGGTGTTTTCGGCTCTCACGTGGCCAACGTCTTACGGAGACTGCGGCGGCTTTGTGCTGCTTATGGCTCTAGCCCTCAGTTTATTTGCTGCTCAGCCACCATCGCCAATCCCGAAGAGCATGCTCAAAATATCGTCGGCTTGCCCTTCGAGGCTATTGTTGAAGACGGCTCACCACATGGTGAGAAATACTTCACCTTTTGGAACCCGCCTGTCATTGATGAGGCTAAGACCAGCCGAATCAGTCCCAACAGTGAGGCGGCTTTTCTTCTTGGAGAGCTTGTTCAGAAAGGTATTCGTAGCCTGGTGTTTGCCAGCACCCGTAAGCTTACCGAACTCATTTATATTTATACCCGGGGACAACTATCTCCTCCCACGAGGGATAAAATTAGCCCTTACCGGGCGGGGTACCTTCCCGAAGACAGACGCCGAATTGAGCATCAATTTTTCGACGGTGAGCTTCTCGGGCTGGTCGCCACAACAGCCCTGGAGTTGGGAATAAATATCGGCGACCTGGATGCGACAGTGCTTACCGGCTATCCCGGAAGCATTGCCAGTGCCTGGCAGCAAGCAGGACGTAGCGGACGAAGTACCCATAGTTCTTTGAGCTTTCTTATCGCCCAAGAAAATCCGCTCGACCAATACCTGATGCATAATCCTGATTTCTTTTTCAGTAAGAACTTCGACAATGTCATAATCAATCCTGACAATCCTTATATCCTGAAACCTCATCTCCTCTGCGCTGCTTGGGAGAAACCTCTAAAAGATAAGGATAAGGAATTCTTCGGGGCCGACACTGGCACTATGCTAACTGAGCTGGAACAAGAAGGGAGGCTAAGAAAACGCCAAGAGAGATGGCACCCCGTTCCTTCTATCTCCTATCCCGCTCAGGATATAAATATAAGGGCGACATCAGGACAAAATTATGCTGTCATTGATGGTCGGGAGGGTTGCTTGTTAGAGACAGTAGAAGCCAGCGTTGCCTTCTTCCAGGTACACCCCGGCGCTATTTATCTCCACCAGGGTGAATCTTATCTTATCAAGGAACTCGATTTAGCCCGGCGCATTGCCTGGGCAGAACCGAGGCCTGTAAATTACTATACCCAGACTATGGAGATACACGACATTCGGGTCACGAAGATGCTCGAGAAAAAAGATTACCGCGGTGTGAAGGTTTACTTCGGAGATGTTGATGTTACTGTCACGGTAGTAGGCTTTAAGAGGAAAAAACAATTCACCGAAGAGGTCATCGAAGAGGAGCCTCTTGATTTGCCACCACAAAACTTTCCCACCAAGGCCCTGTGGTTTGATTTGCCTCAGGAGGCAATTGATAGGATAGCCGATGCTGGGCTTGACTTCCACGGCGGTTTACATGCTTGTGAACACGCTGCCATTGGCATATTGCCCTTATTTGCCCTTTGCGACCGCAATGACATCGGCGGCGTGTCCACTCCTTTTCATCCCGACACCGGCAAGGCGCAGATTTTTATTTACGATGCTCACCCCGGAGGCATCGGCATCGCCGAAAAGGGATTCGAGATGATAAACGAGCTCTGGCAAGCCACCTTGAAAGCTGTGGAGGCATGTCCCTGCGCTGAAGGCTGTCCCTCCTGCGTGCAATCACCCAAGTGCGGCAACAACAACCAGCCCCTGGATAAAGAGGCTGCGATAGTATTGCTTGAAGAACTCGTGGCTTGAGGGGAATTTACCAGGATAGCCGGGCAATTATTCTTAAGGCTAATTGCAATAATGTTGCATTTAGTCATTCCTTCTGGTATAATATTGCCATGGTTCAAGACTCAATTCGAGTTTTGCAAGCTCAGGGGCACAAGGCGACCAAGCCACGGAAGCTGGTGCTCGAGGTGCTGGAAGAAACCGAAAAACCGCTTTCCCCTTACGATATACAGGGGATTCTGCGCACCAGAGGCAAATATCTAAACCACGTTACCATCTACCGCATACTCGATTTGCTTTGCAGCCTCAATCTAGCTCACAAGTTGCTCTCCAGCGGTGGATTTGTGAAGTGCAGCCTGGATGTTGTAGAAGGCTGCCATCGCTTTATGGTCTGCCAGCACTGCGGAGCTATTCAAGAATTTGCCGACAAAGGATTATGTCAAGAGGAAAACGACTTCGCCCAGAATTTCGGCTTTCATACCGAACATCATCTTTCCGAATTTTCTGGACTCTGCTCCCGGTGTTATAAAAATAGCCCCATTGGCAAAAAATAAGAAATGCTCAGGCGCATAGCAAAAGAACTCAAAGAGCATGCCCCCTTCACAGCCCTTGGCGCTCTCACTGGTATTATCTTCACAGTTATAATAGTTTTAGGCAACGTTCCTTCCCATGTCTCTCATACTATATTTCACACCTTACATCCACTCCATGTGTTATTGAGCACACTTGTAACCACAGCTATGTATGTAAGATATGGGAAAGCCAGAATCTGGGTGGCAATTTTGATTGGTTGGACAGGGTCGATCGGCATAGCCACGATAAGCGATGCCATAATTCCTTATCTAGGAGGAAGCTTACTTCATGCCCAAATGGAATTTCATGTGCCCTTTATCGAGGAATGGTGGATAAATCTAGTGGCGCTGGCGGGCATTGCTATCGGCTATTGGAAGCAAACGACCAAAATTCCACACTTTGGACACGTGCTGTTAAGTACCTGGGCATCCTTATTCTACATCATGGCATTCGGAAAGGCTGAGTGGATTCCTCTGCTCCCCTTTATTTTCCTGTTTTTATTCTTTGCGGTCTGGCTTCCATGCTGCACCAGCGACATAGTTTATCCCCTTTTGTTCGTGAGAAAGGAGCCGGAGCCTCCCTCGCCAGAAAGACGCGAAACCGGCAGCTAAAAAGTCGTCTACACATGTGCTATCATATACGGGTACCCTTGATTACGGAGGCTGCTTGTTCGATTTGTTAAAAAAGACTGAACCAGGAGTAAAAAGGAGCAAGGAAACCTGGTTTGGCAAGATAGCTAACATTTTCGACCGGGACGCTTTCGGGGATGAGGTCTGGGAGGAATTGGAGGAATTGCTTGTCTCGGCTGATGTTGGTGTAGAGACTACAAGCAAACTCCTGAGTAAAGTCAAACAGCGGGTGAAAACAGACAGGCTTTCAGAGGTATCTCAGATACGGGAAGCCTTGAAAGAGGAGATGGTAAATTTATTAAGCATCCCCCAGAGAGCAAATCCGATTCCTGAGCGAAGTGGAGAGTCTCCTTATATCATTCTCGTGGTCGGCGTGAATGGCTCGGGCAAGACGACGAGCATTGCCAAGCTGGCTTATGGTTTAACTTCGCAGAGAAAGCGAGTTATCCTGGCAGCAGCAGATACCTTCCGGGCAGCAGCTATTGAGCAGCTTAAACACTGGGGAGGGAAAGCAAATGCCGAAGTCATCGCCCATCAGCCAGGTGGCGACCCCGGAGCGGTTGCCTATGATGCCGTTCAGGCCGGCTATAGCCGCCATGCTCAAGCGGTGATTATCGATACTGCTGGTCGCCTTCATACCAAGTTCAATCTCATGGAAGAACTCAAGAAGATAAAGAGAGTGGTAGCTAAGCACAATGCTTCAGCCCCTCATCAAGTTTTGCTGGTAATGGACGCTACCACAGGGCAAAATGGACTGGCTCAGGCTAAACATTTCACTGAAGCTGTGGACGTCACCGGTATTTTCCTGGCCAAGCTGGATGGCACAGCCAGAGGCGGCATAATATTTGCCATCTGTGACCACTTAAACATACCTATTTCTTATATTGGTACCGGTGAAAACTTGCAGGACATGGCTCCCTTTGATGCTAAAGTCTTTGTGAATGCTATTTTCTCTTAAACTGAAAGGAAAAGATAAATGCTCACTATCAGTATAGACCCCGTAGCCTTCACCATCGGCCCCCTAACGGTACGGTGGTATGGGATTATAGTGGCTGCAGCGGTTATATTAATGATAGTCATAATCCCCAGGGAAGCAAAAAGGCTGGGCATCACGCGCGATCTCTACAGCCTTTTCCTTTGGTGTATTATTGGCGGCTATATCGGAGGCCGACTAGCATATATAATCTACGACTGGGGGCATTTCGTAGCGAACCCCCGAGATATTATCGGCTTTGCTGGCCTTGCTCAAAACGGGATGGTTATCGGCGTCTTTGTGGCAGCGTTGATCTATATGAGGGTAACGAGAATGCGCTTCTCTACCCTACTCAGTATAGGCGATGCCCTTGCTGTTGCGATGCCTTTAGCTCTAGGTATAGGCAGGACTGCTTGTACCATAAACGGCTGCTGCTCTGGCAAGCTCAGTCCTTTTCACTATTTCCCGGGGGCTGTGATTTATGCTCCTCCTCCACCCGGTACTCCTCTTCAAGATTGGTATTACCTCTCCAGCCAATATTTAGGGGTGCCGATTTACCCCACTCAGATTTATCATTTGTTATGGGGTCTGATAGTTTTTGCTGTAGTGTGGCGACTTCGGGGAAAATTTAAACCTGAAGGCTGTCTTGCGTTCTTTTGTTTTTGCCTTTTTGCCGCCGGTGATTTTGGTATAAGGTTTTTCCGTATTGGCGAACCATTGCTCTGGGGTCTTTATCAAGCCCAAGTTCTTGACTTAGCAATATTGGCGGTATTTTTGCCCTGGCTTATTATCAGAATGCGCCGATTCAAGAAACAGGCTTTGGTGACCGAGCTTGCTAACGAGGCTGAGCAGGAGCAAAGTCACGAAGATTAAGGCCCAGTACCTCCTCACCATTCCAGCGACTTTTTTCCAGGTTATAGACAATATCTATGTGAGATGGAATTTCTTCCCTTGTTCTCTGCGACTCAAAATCTACAGCTTGCCAGGTTACGCTTGCTTGTTTGAGTTTTAGTCTCAGCCATTCGCCCTGGTTGCCGAAGTTACGACACTCGATTACCTCGACATGCCGAGTGAGAAAGGTCGGCTGTGGGTTGCCTCGACCAAAAGGGCTCAATTTTTGCATAAGGTTAAAGGTCTCTCCACTAAAAGTAGATAAGGGAAGCTCGGCATCAATCACTATTTCCGGGCGAAGGTCAAGATGACCTAATTGGTCCGTAGCTAGTCCAGTAATCCGTTCCTCTAGCTGAGCCAAATTTTGGCGCGTTACGGTGAAGCCAGCGGCTAAGGGATGGCCACCAAAGGTAGTAAGCAGGTTATGGCATTCTTCTAAAGCAGCTGCGACATCAAATTCAGGTATGCTACGACAGCTACCCTGACATAGCTCAGGGCCTAAACTGATGATAATGGTGGGCTTGTAAAATTCATCTGCTAACTTGCCGGCAACAAGCCCGATAACACCGATGGAGTAGCTTTCGTCGCCATCCATAAGCACCGGCAGGTGTAGTTTGGCGGCTAGTTTCTCCCTCGCTCGGCTTAATACTTCATTGGTTAATTTTTGCCGCTCGGCATTCTTTCCCTCTAGTTCCAGGGCCAGGAGGCGAGCTTCCTCTGGTGACTGAGTGGTGAGCAGCTGGTAGCTGGTGGAGGCATTGTCCATCCTGCCAGCAGCGTTGAGGCGAGGTCCTAGTGTCCAGGAGATATCTTTAGCGTCAAGTTCACCTGGCTTCAGCCTCGCCAATTTAACCATTTCTTGAATTCCCACGCGGGAGCTATTATTAAGCTCTCTCAGCCCTTCCTGCACCAGGTAACGATTCTCACCAACGAGAGTAACTAAATCGGTAATAGTGGCCAAAACTACTAAGTCCATCAATCTGGATAGCCATTTCTCCCGGCTATCTTTATGGAATAGCGCTTGCAGAAGCTTGAAGGCAACACCAGCACCGGCCAGATCCGGATAGGGATACACTGAATCCTTTCGTTTGGGGTCAACTACAGCTATGGCTTGAGGCAAGCTACCTAATGGAATGTGATGGTCGGTGATAATCACATCTATCCCCACCTCTTGAGCCTGTTTTACCTCTGTAAGGTCAGTTACGCCACAATCAACAGTAATTACCAAATCTGCCCCCTGGGACTGAAGCTTCTCCAGAGCTGAAATCTTTAATCCGTGGCCTTCATTGAAGCGGTCAGGAATATAGGGAATAACTTCAGCACCAAGCCATGATAGTCCCTCAGCAAGAATAACTGTGGCTGTGACGCCGTCAACATCAAAGTCACCATAGACGGCAATCTTCTCCTGGGCAAGCACGGCCTTATAGACCCTGCTTACAGCCTGTGATATATCAGGAAGGAGGAGGGGATTACCCTCCAGCCTACGGTCAGCAGACAAAAAAGGGCCGATTTCTTCTGACTTAACACCACGATTGTAGAGAAGTTGCGCAATTAGAGGAGAAGGGTCAGAAGCATTTAAGTATTCGTCTGGCGCTGGAGGTAAGATTTTCCATCGAGCCTGTTGATTCAATTTCGCACCTCAGCTTAATGCCCTTGCTAGAATCGCTAACTATACCACAGAAAAGGCTTTAACAAAATGTCTTTGCGAGTCCCGATTTATCGGGACGAAGCAATCTCACATCCCTTTTTTAGAGATTGCTACGTCATAATTCTCTCTCCCCTGGCGGGAGAGAGTTAGAGAGAGGGGGATATCACCCTCACCTGAATCCTCTCCCATCAAGGGAGAAGACTTTGTAAGAACTTAGGCAAGATACTATAATCCATATCAATGAGGGTGGCTTTCTACACATTGGGTTGTAAGCTCAATCAGGCCGAGACGGAATCTCTGGCCGATCGTTTTAGCAAAGCCGGATTTCAACTTGTATCCCCCGATGACGGGGCAGATATCTATATTGCCAATACCTGCACAGTCACCCATATCGCCGACCGCAAATCACGCCACTGGCTCAGGCTGGCAAGGCGAAGAAACCCCCAAGCCCTAATTATCGCCACGGGCTGCTATGCCCAAAGAAGCCGCCAAGAGCTAGCCCCGCTTGCTGACTTCGTGGTTGATAACAAAGAGAAAGAGCACCTGCTTGCCCTCACCCAAACCCTGAAAGGACTGGATGAGGGTGAAGCAAAGCAATCCCAGGTGCTCGCTGCCACCGTCAGGACTCGCAGCCTGATAAAGATTCAGGATGGCTGTCATAGCCCCTGCACATATTGCATTGTGCCCAAAGTAAGACCCCACGAATATTCCCTGCCCGCTTCCCAGATAATTGGCGAGGTTAAGCAAAAAATGGCCCTCGGTTACAAAGAAGTTGTTCTCACCGGGACGAAAGTTGGCAGCTACAAAGATGACGGCACTGACCTCAGGGATTTAGTTCAGCGTATTCTCCACAATACAGGCATCGAGAGATTACGTCTCTCGTCTTTACAGCCTTCGGAAATATCTTCTGAATTCCTGGCCTTGTGGCAGGATGAAAGGCTTTGCCGGCATTTCCACTTAGCTCTACAAAGTGGCAGCGAGACCGTGCTTCAAAGGATGAGGAGGAGCTACTCTCTGGACCAATATCAGAGAACAGTAAACTTGATTAAAAAGAAGATACCAGGGGTGGCCATCACCACAGATATCATGGTCGGTTTCCCGGGGGAAAGCGCTGAGGAGTTTGAACAGAGCTACTCTTTTTGCCAGCAAGCTGGCTTCGCCAATATCCATGTCTTCCCCTTCTCACCCCGCCCCGAGACAGCGGCAGCCGGGATGCCCGAGCAGATAAAAGATAAGGTTAAACAAGAGCGCAACCGGCGGATGCTAGAGCTATCTCGAAGCTCCCGGCGCAGCTTCTGCGAGCAATTCCTGGGGCAAATTATGTCGGTCCTGTGGGAGAAGGAAATGCCGACCTCGTCGAGCATCCTCGGCGAAGTCGGGACCAGTCCCGGAAGCGGCATATACTCAGGGCTGACCGGCAACTATATCAGGGTATTTACCCACAGCGAAAAGTCCCTGAGCAACGAGATAACACCTGTTAAACTGTTAGAATTTCGTAACCAGGAAATATGGGGAGAGATGATTGATGAAAATCCAGGTTAAGGTAAAACCCAATTCCAGGACCGAAGAGCTTAGCCAGGAAGGGTATAGCTTCATAATCAAAGTTAAAGAGCCGCCAAAGGAGGGCAAGGCCAACCAGGCAGTCATCAAATTGCTGGCAGCGCATTTCGGCGTCCCCCAGAGCCGGGTCAGAATTCTCAGCGGCTTCAGAAGCAGGAGTAAGATTATTGAGGTTGCGAAAGAGTAGTATAGCGAGATAGAGCTGTCCTGTATTTGCGCAAGGTAGCTAAACAGGAGTTGGTGGGAGGTAGCATATTAGGGGATTTTGTTTTCTAAAAACGCTACAAATCTTCTTCAGTTATAACCCTGATTCCGTTTCTCTTCAATAATGCTGTGGTAACGCCGTCGCCATCAATCAGTTCCCGGGAAAATGTGCCATCGTATATTTGCCCACAGCCACATGAGGGGCTTCTTGATTTCCCTATGAATTCTTCAATGTGGAATAGCTTGACAATCTTCAAGGTCTCTTCCGCCCCGGTAATAAATTTCTGAGTGACATCTTCCCCGTCTATATTTAGCACTTTGCATTTCCCATTAAGAACGTCTTCACCAGTCCCTCTCTGAATTTCCTGAGGTGCCCTAGGGGTCCTTAATCCTCCTAGTTGCTCCGGACAAACAGGCATCAGCATCTCGGAGTTTGAAAGCTCAATTGCCTTATCGCTTTTGTAAATATCTTGGCCGTCCCAGGCACACTTTATTCCTAACAAGCAGGCGCTTATGAGTTTCACAGAGATTCTATCCTTTTGTTCTTGTTCCGGAGTAAGTAAAAGAGCGCTGCTTCATTTTGATCCATTTCCTTTCATCAATCCCGATTAAATTGCCACACTGACATCTAATTTCATTTCCCTCTCGAACACTATAGTCTTCTATTATGCGCTCTTTCCAGCAGTGTAATATTCGCCCCCTCCCAACCTTCAAGTACCTGAAGACTTTACCCCTGCATTTGGCGCATTTTATTACTATCATTTCAATCTATGTCTTCCTCTCCGATTGAACCACGTTGAAGCTCGTGTTTCATTCGGGATTTCTTAAGGCCCTTTAGAAAATATGTAGCTGGCTCTCCACGCTGGCGTTTCTCAGTAGCTTTGATAAGCCTTTCCAAAACACCAAGGGGATAAAAATAAGTAAGCTTCTTCGCCAAGCCAGAGCTGATGCCGAACTCGAGCAAATCAGCTTCAACCCGCTTAGTTCTTGCCCAATAGCTCTCTTTCCTCTCCGCTTTCATTGGCTCCCATAAAGTTACCACAATAAAAGTAATTAGTGTAATATTAGCTTTGGAGTGAAGATAGAGATAATCGGGGCGGAATCGTTGGGTGTTCGCGGCCTGTGCTGCGTAGTTGAAACCAAGGACCGCAAAATAGTCATCGATCCTGGAGTTGCGTTGGGGTATAGGCGGCATGGCTTGTTGCCGCACCCGGTTCAGGTTGCTGTGGCAGAGAGGGTGAAAGTCGCCATCGAGAAGGCGCTAGAAGATGCCACAGATGTCGTGATCAGCCATTATCATGGTGAGCACCATCCCATGGTAAATGCCAATCCTTACCAGCTTTCGGCAGACCGAGTTGCTGAATTATTGAAGCATCCCAGACTGTGGGCAAAGGGGATGCAGAATATCGCTCCTGCTCAGGTTCATCGGGCTAAGGATTTAGCCCAAAAGGTTGGTCGAGCCTTTCCAGCTTCGGAGGGGCTAAGCGACGGGTGTTTAAGCTTTTCTCCTCCCATTCCCCACGGTCAACAAGATAGAGGGGGCACAGTAATGATGACCAGGATCGAAGAGGAAAAAGAAGTTTTCGTGCACGCCTCGGATATTCAGATGCTCAATGATGAGGCAATAGAGCAAATACTTGTGTGGCATCCAACAATTGTGCTGGCATCCGGGCCGCCAATTTATTTGCCAAGCTTAACTTGGGGCAAGAGAGAAGCTGCGCTGCGTAGGACTTTGAGGTTAGCCAGAAAAGTTGATACGCTTATCCTAGATCATCACCTGCTGCGCTCCAGGAAAGGGGAGAAATGGCTGGATTGGGTTTCCTCCATTACCAGTCACAAGGTTATCTGTGCTGCCGATTTCATGGGACAGAATCGCAATTTGCTCGAAGCAGACAGGGTTAGCTTGTATAAGAAAATTTCGGTGCCCAAAGGGTGGCATGAAGCTTACTCTAAAGGTGAGGCAGATACCAGGGCTTACCAGGCTAAGTTTTAGAAAGCTTGCGTTCCCGAAGTACAAAGCCAAGTTCCCGGCTGCGCTCTGCCACTTCCTCCACATTAGCTCGATTGGGGCTGCCTCTGGTTTCAGGTTGGGTGGCGTTAAGGCCTGCGGCTGCATTGGCCATGATAAGCGATTGCGCCAGGCTACTGCCCTTAACATGGTAGGCGGCAAAGACCCCGGCGAAGACATCCCCACAACCTACCGTGTTGATTACATTTAGACCTAGCTCCTTGAGAGGCAAGGCTGGGATTTGGGTCACCATACCGCTAGCCGGTTCAAGCATGGCTGCCCCCTGAGCACCGAGTTTGAGCACCGTGTGGTTGCCGAATCCTAGCTCTTTTAACCTCTGTAAGCTCGTATTCAAATCATCTGTTCCCAGTAAAGCATTCGCTTCCGTTTCATTCAAGAAGAGTACCTCTACTTCTTTGGCAAGAGAGTGCAATGCCTCTCGATTTGGGCTTATCAGAATACCCGGGTCCCACAACACAGGAACACCACGCCGTTTTGCCAGGTTTATTAGTTCCTCTGCCACTTCCAAATGGGGGTCGGTGAGGACGATGCCCCGACATTCCTGTAGTTGCTGCTTGACCTGTGCTTTGTTCAGGTGTTCCCGTTCCAGCCTGGCGTTAGCCCCCAGATGGCTGGCAATAACGTTCTCCCCTGTTTGGTCAACCAGGATATAAGCCTGCCCCGATTCCACTCCCGCAATGTGGTCGATGCCCTCGGTGATGACTCCTTCGTCCTCGAGGGCGGCAATTTGCTGGCGAGCAATTTCATCCCTCCCCAGAGCGCCTATCAGAGCAACCTCTTTAGCCCCCAAAATCCGTGCTGCTGCCACAGCAATGTTACCCCCTGTACCTCCAGATACCCGAGTGATATGTTTTATGGTAACCTCTTCACCGGGCACTGGCAGTCGCTCTACGAAGCAGCTAATATCCCAGTTTATAGCGCCACATACTACCAAGCTAGCCATATTATCTAACCTTGCACAAATTCTTAGTTCCTCTCCCTTGACGGGAGTCCCGATTAAATCGGGAAAGGTGAGGGTGAATCGAATTCCCCCTCCCTCTAACTCCCTCCCACTAGGGGAGGGAGGATAATGAGGAATCTTACGCTTAACTTCACTCCTCCAGTATACGCGATAGAAATAGCTTTAGAAAGCGCGGCCCATCCACGGCAGAGGCTACGTGTATCGACTGAGAGCTGCCAGAGGACAAAATACGAGTGACTCCTCTATCCCAGTCGTTTCCTGTAACTACTTCTACCCTTGTCGATGTAAAATCGAGCAAAGAAGCGCCCACCAACACTGCCAAAGCTAGAGGGTCATGCATTCTACAGCATCCATGGTATTTTACCTCGTATTCTACCAGTTGGGCCGCCAGATGTGCAGCCGGTGTATGCCCGGTCTTAATTTTCTCCAGATGCTGGCTATTCAGGCAAGCCGCAGGGTCCATAGTTACATCCAGCCCCACAGCAAAGATGTCCGCCCCGGAGTTGAATACTATATGAGCAGCCTCAGGGTCCTGCCAGATATTGAACTCGGCAAAGGGAGTTTGATTCCCTTTGCCGTAGGGCGTAAGACTATAAGCACCTCCCATAAGAACCAGCCCGGCTAAAAGTTCAGGCAGTTCGGGATGAAGCTCAAAAGCACAAGCCACGTTGGTTAGGGGCCCTGTGGCTACAAGAGTAACTTCGCCGGGAGCATCCAAAACCGACCGAGCCAGGAAATCCCAGGCTTTCACCGGGTACATTGGAGTCAGAGGCGAGGGCAAGCCGCACTCTCCCAGCCCATCTGGGCCATGGTGGCTTAAGGCGTCTTCTAAAGGGCGCTTCAAAGGGTCTGCTGCCCCCATTGCTACCGGGATACTGCCTGCGTCCAGGCATTCCAATACCCGGCAAGTGTTGGCGCTGGTTATCTCCACAGGAGCATTGCCTGCTACCGTGGTGATGCCCAGAATCTGGGCTTCAGGCGATTTTAACGCCAGGATTAAAGCCAGGGCATCATCAATGCCCGGATCCATATCCAAAATGACTTTGTGCATCAAATCCTGCGGGATACACTATCATAAATTTCGGAGGAGTTTAAAGTGATTTACAGAAATCACGACACAAAAGTCACTGCGAGGCACCCCCTTCTGTCATTGCGAGCCCCGACTTGTCGGGGCGTGGCAATCTCCAGCACAAAATCGTGAAGGAAGGGATTCCTTCACGCCTCGAGATCCCCCCTCTTAAGATAAGAGGGGTTTAGGGGGAGTTATGAACAATCACTTCTGCCCTAATCATAACCCCCTTTATCCCCCTTACCTTAAGGGGGAATTCGGGGAAGTATACTTATCTTAAGGGGAATGGTGAAAGAAGTCCTAATTTATTGGGATTTACTCCTCTAATCCTAAATCCCAAGTACCAAATCCTAAACAATATAGGAGGCCAAAAATCAAAATGACAACTCAAAACGCAAATTTTTTTAACCTTTGCTCTGTCATTTTGCACTTTTATTTTTACTCTTTCCATTTTGGAGGGCTTTGTGGTATGGAATCAGACCGCCAGCCTCCACCATGTCTATAAACCATGCTGGAATTATCAGGTGAAACTCAAACTCCCTGCCCGTATTGAGGTTCTTGATAGTCCCCTGCCTCAGGTTAATCGCTATTTCATGCCCGGTCTCAAATTCAGCAGAAATTCCCGGCAAATCTATGGCCGGGCAGCCAAGGTTCCAGAAGTTCCTGAAGAATATCCTGTGGATTGAGTCGGCAACTACAGCCTGGACACCTTTAAACTTCAGAGTTTCTGCAGCCTGCTGTCTGCTTGAACCAATACCAAAGTTCTCTTCGGCAACTATAATGTCCCCCTTCGCAACATTGGTGAGGAAATCCCTGGGCACATTCTCACGATGCCCGACATCGCTTAGCCCGCTTCTGGCGATGAACTCTTGATATTGGCTCTGGCTCGTTTCATCACCACCCATGATGAACCTGCCGGCAAAGAGTTCATCAGTGTCAACATCCTTACCAAACTTCCAAACCCGGCCTTTGAGTTCCATCTACGCCTCCTAAAAAAACTCCCTTGGGTCACTTATTTTGCCCTTCAACGCCGAGGCTGCTACGGTCGCTGGTGATGCCAGATATATTTTGGCCGTCACATCTCCTACCCGGCCCTGAAAGTTACGATTTGCCGTGCTTATGCAAACCTCGCCCGGTCCCAGTATGCCCATATGCGCTTCCATACACGGACCACAGGTGGGCGGACCTAGCACGGCCCCAGCCTCCACAAATGTCGCTATTAACCCCTCACCCAAGGCAGCTCTTAAGACTTCCTGCGAGGCTGGTATGACGATAACCTTGGTAAGCTTATCCACCTTCCGACCCTTCAGTATTCTGGCAGCAATCCTGAGGTCTTCCAGGCGTCCATTGGTGCACGAGCCTATAAACGCCTGGTCGATTCTGGTCCCCTCGACCTCGGTAACTCCCACAGCATTGGAGGGCTTCGGGGGCACGGCAACCATGGGCTCCTTGATATCATCAGCCTGAAACTCAAGCGCTTCCGCATACTCCGCATCCCGGTCGCTCTGAATAAGCTCGAAGGAGTGGTCAGTCCTGGCCTTGAGAAAATCCACTAGCTTCTGGTCAGGCTCAATGATTCCGTTAGTGGCACCTGACTCTATTGCCATATTGGTTAATACCATGCGACTCGCGATGCTCATTTGCCTTATTGCCGAGCCTGTATATTGAAGAGACTTAAACAGGGCGCCGCTTACGCCCAACCTCTTTAGTATGAGAAGCATCAAGTCCTTGGACATTATGGGAGGCACCAGCTTGCCCTCAACATTTATCCTGATAGTCCCCGGGACTCGCTCCCATAACCTTCCTGTTTTGAACACCACAGCCATCTCATCAACACCAATCCCAGTAGCAAAAGCCCCAACTACACCCGATGTCGTGGTATGGCTGTCCACACCAACAAGAGTAGTTCCCGGCAGCACATGCCCTTTTTCTACAAGCACCTGGTGGGCTATGCCCCCCTTGCCGACTTCATAGTAGTTTTCTATACCTTGTTCGAGGACAAATTTCTTGATATTGAGACACTTCTTGGCAGTATCGATGTCCTTGTTGGGCACATAGTGGTCCAGCACCACTATTATTCTGGCGGGGTCCCAGACCTTTTCCACACCTAGCTCCCTGAACTTAGCAATCGTATGCGCACCTAACGCATCGTGTATCATAGCCCGGTCCACAGAGACCTCGACAATCTCGTCCGGCCTGACAACTTTCTTCCCGGCTTTTTTAGCTAATATCTTCTCCACAAGAGTCATATTCATCTCCCGTTTTGGAAATGCTTATCTTATCTCATTCGCCCAGGTTGCCGCAAATGCTACCGGGCAGACATTTCCCCTCGGAGTGCTCAAGCCTGCTATCAAGTAGCGCCACCTACGAGCAAAACATCGGCTTATCATCCAAGAGCAGGTTGCAAAAAACGCCTTATTGGCGAGATAGCATGGCTCAAACTATAGGAAGACCAACGCGGGGTGGCTGAATCACTAAATTAGTAAGTTGAATTATAGAAAACTGCACCAATAATTGGCAAGGCAAGCCCTCAAAATAACCGCAGCCAAGGACTATCGCCGGTCATTCATCTGCTTATCATGGTCACATGATTAGGTGATGTCAGCAGGACAACTCTTCCGTAGCAGCTTGTCAACGTCTCTCCGCCTTAATCTTCGGTCACCCCGAGACCCAATCCGGTATGTCTCTACTATCCCCTTATTGCTCCAGCGTCTGACTGTGTTTACATGAACATTGAGAAGCTCGGCTGCTTCAGTGGTAGTCAGTAGGGCATCGGGGTCATCGCGGACTGGCTTTTTCTTTGCTTTTTTCTCAGCCTTAGCTATTTGTCTTACCCGCTCACGGGTTAAACCTAACTTACGACCGATTTCAGCATAGGTTAAGCCCGCCCTTCGCAAGCTAGTCACCTGGGCACTTCTAGAACTGTTCAGTCCTTCCAGCATTACTTCTCCGCCCCTTGCTGCATGAACTGTTGACATACACGATGGGATTTGCCACAGAGGACTCAGAAATTGGTAGAGCTTCTGGGGTGAAAGTAAGGCGAGAATTACAAACAAATACCCTGACCATGAGAAAAACTTTCACTCAACACTCTGAGTTAGTACTATTTTTGAGTCTCAACGACGTACAGGTATCTCACGCCGCTATCAATAATGCAATAAATATGCCTCCCCTCCTTCGCTTGGTGGAGTATTGGCTTAACCAGGTCATCGGCGATTCTGACGAGCTCGTCCCGCTTCATGATCAAGTACAATCACCGCTAGCAGGACAATAATAACATAATCGACGGGACGACTTAGCTGAAGCTACCTTAGAGCTATAGTCTAATCATTCTGAGTACGGCCCCAGATAGCTTCGTGCCCAATACTAGTTATGCTTGAATAACTACCCGGAGTCACACTTTGACTTGTCTGCACCCAGAAGACAACGCTGGCCTCTCCCTTTCCTGGCACAACGAAGCTCTGGTCATCAAAGCCAAAGATAAGGTTCCCTTCATCGTGAGATGGTGGCGAAACAGTTAGGCTAATAGTGATATCCTCAGGCAAAGAGTTGGCAAAAGTTATGGTGGTTGCCTTCCTTTCATTGGCATACATACTTACCAGCCAGGTAGGGCTATTCCACCTGCCATCGCCGCTTACCTTGACAATGGTAATTGGCTCAGATACTACAGTAATGGTATTGCTAACGGATGTCTCAATATCCGAAAAATACGCCCTGCTGCCTGATTCAATTGAACCAATAACCAGGAAAAGCGCCAATATTCCAAGCAAAACTAGCGTTGCCTTTTTCGTAATCTCCTCCTTAAAATGATTTACCGCTCAACCGTTACTTCAGTGGAGTAACTTCCCGGTGCCAGACTTTGAGTGGTGTCGGCACTAAGGATAACCGTAGCTGTCCCTCCCGCTGGCACCTCCACCGCTGGATTATCGAAGCTGAAGACAAGATTCCCTTCATCAAGCGACGTGGGGTGGGCTGATAAGTTCAAGATAATCGTCCCCGCCGCCTCATTACCAAAGGTTATGGCGATAGACACGGTATCAAGCGGGTGGATGACGCCGATATCCCAGATATTGCTACTGGTGTCAAAGGTGCCATCACCTTCCACTGAGACTATGCTAATCGGCTCTTGTACTTCCACGTGGGAAGTGACGGTTATCGCCGTGTAAGCATAAACGGCTCCGGCAGCCAGGATTACAGCTACAAGAGCTATCACTAGAGCTTTAGGAATTTTTTTCACTCATCCCTCCTTTCTATGTTATGGCTTAGTCTATCCTTATTCTCTCTATGTTAAGTGGCACAGAAAAAAACCACTATGGCAACTATTCCTATGGCGACAGCCACCCCTAAGCCCAGAGCCGCCTTCAAGGGTATCGTCTCTCTTAAGGACAGCATCGGCATGTAATGTCCCTGCCTTGATCCTCTTCTCCTTGCACTCACAATTTGAGGCTACGCCTTCTTCCTCTCAGCGAGCGCTTTCCGGATGCTCCTTAGCTCTATTCCGATAATGGCAGCAACGGGCAGCCCAATGAGCAAAATCATACCGAGGCGCGTTCTAAGCAAGGGAGCCAAATATCCCAGGTAAGGTATATCGAAGGCCAACTTCCCCACAAGCTCATCGGCAGCCACCGGGTTAATGTCGGGGCTTTCATTGGCGTCTCCCTTAGTACGGAACACGGGCGAGCCTTCGTTATGCATTACCTCAATGACCCTGTGGGTGATAACCATACCTGACTCTGTGGCCGACCTATAGGTGATGATACCGTCTACCTCGACGTCCTGTGGCTGCACTGGCTTGATTACTACCAGGCTTCCCGTCTTTATTGCTGGCTCCATGCTTCCGCCGTAGACAATATCCAGGTGCCAGCCAAAGCGCGGGGCAACGAAAATGGCCACACAAACCAGAATCACCACCACCAAAACGATAGTTGCCAGCCATTCAAAGACTTTCTTCACCATTTAACCGCCCCAAATTTGTCCCGGCGGGTGCCCCCCGATGGACCGGGGGGCACCCGGTCAAGATGCCACTCCGCCATAGGTCTTAACAGCCTTCGGGCCAAGCTCTACACTTGCGTATCGTTGTAGTTGATCAGGCGCATCTCAAACAGCCAGTCCTGCGGCTCGCCAGAAGGCCAGGCGTTGAGGCCTCCGGCACCACCCGGCGTGTCCTGGTCGTAGTAACTGGACGGGATAAGCCATATCTTGGCGCCTTGACCAGCATTCCAGTCGGAGGGGTTGGGCAGGTCGGTGTTAAGCTCAACAGAGCCGCTGGTCAGAGCGATGTCACCACTGCCGTCCGCGGTGAACTTAGCGATCAAGCGCCCAGGATGGTCGCCCGCCCAGGGGTCAGCATAGTAGATGAGGCTGTAGCTTTGGCCCCCAGTAAGGCCATAGGCCTCGAAGGTGTAATCGAACTTCTTGCCTTTGCAGTCATACCTCAGCGTGCCATAAGTGCTATCGCTGAGATTGGGAGCCCAAGCATCGTCAGGCACCTTTTCCCCAGCTTGCCCAGCACCCCACCAATTGGTCTTGTTCTCCAGGTGTAGCACCCTCATGTCGCAAGTGCCAGGGCCTTTGTACTCCGGCTCAGGCGGGTCAGCAGCCGACTGCTGGAGCAGTAACTCAACGTCAAATTGCACCTTGTCAGTCTGGTACCTGTTGTCGGCGTCACTCTGGATGTGGAAGCTCAAAGTGAGTGTGACCTTCTCATTCTTATCCAAATTACCGACCGGAATCCATTGGCACTCGAGGTCAGCCATCTTCGCATCGTGCCACTTGGGGATAACCCAATCGTCTCCTCTCTTGAGATCAAAGGTTATATACCTCTCCAGGTCGTTATCGAACCTCAAGACTTCAGGGTTGTTCTGGCTCAGCTCCCAGTACCTGTCGCTTTCAGGGTCTTCCACCCCGTTCTCAAGGCCGAACACGTTGGTTATGTGGAGCCAGACCTTCCCATTACAGTCCCCGACGTTTTTTATGGTTATATCGCCAGTGGCCCACTCCGAGGGGCACAGAGGCCCAATTTTAATCTCGCCGCCGGCTTTGATCTCCACGTCAACCTTTGACGCGGTAACCGTGTTCGGGCTCTCAGCACTAAGGTCGTCCGTGCTCGCGATGTCGCTGAACCAGGCGCCGCTGATGCCAACCGCAGCTATGCTCACCGCCACCGCAATCACCAGCACGCTCATTAGAATCTTTTTCATCTTCTAATCCTCCTTTTTCGTCTCTTGCCCGAAGAGATTGCTTTGTTTGTTGTCACCCTCACCTTAATCCTCTCCCATCAAGGGAGAGGAAATTCGGCTCGCAATGACGCTGAGCTTTTCCCAGATAGACCGCTCCGCCGTTCCCTTGTTATTCTGAGCTACAGGCGAAGAATCTCTGAAACCCTTTCTCTTCACTTCGTTCAGAGTCAGGGTGACAAAGGAACACTCCATTCAGAATGACAACCGGCTGGAGCCTAGGCATCACTACCTCATCTCATCGGGCATGTATCCGATATTCCACCTTAGCCATATTTAAGGTGTGTCTTCTCGCCCAAGATCGACCGGCTTCTCTAAGATTACCACGCTGCCTGCTCCGCTTTCCTCGCAGCTTCGGCTCGCGATAACAGTCCAGAGTGTCCAAGGGCCTCATCGGCTATTTTGCCGAAGGTGATTCTAGGTTAGCAGACCTTGACTTCCCTGTCTGTCGCCCCAGTGGTGATTTTGGCTCGTCGAAATGATGATTTTTTATCACGATTTCGTGTCACGAAAACGATGACAAAGAGGCAACCCACCCCAAGACCAGCGTCCTAAACCCTAATGAGCTCCAAAATCTCCCGCAGAAAATCCTAAACAAATTCTAATTTCTAAATTTCAAACTCAAAACTGTTTAGTTGTTTTGGATTTTGGTCGTTTGATATTGTTTAGAGTTTAGAGATTAGTATTTAGGATTCGGGGCGAAGCGACTATTGGCGAGGTGGGGTTAATTAAGGAGTTAGAACGGCTTGCTGCTGAGGTGGCGGGCGGCATAGGCGATAGCCTCAGCCCGGTTCTTGAGGTGCAGCTTGTCCAGGAGGCGGTGGAGATGGGTCCTGACCGTGCTCTCGCTGATAAACAGGCGGTTGGCAATCTCGGTGTTGGTCAACCCCCCGCCCAGTAGCTGCAAAACCTCCGCCTCCCTAGCGCTGAGCTTGGTCTTATCTTCAACCTTCTGCCGGAGCTCAGCGACCAGTCTGGCAGCGATGGCGGGAGAGAGCATTGCCTCGCCAGCAGCAGTCTTCCTGACAGCCTCTGCCACCTCGGTGATGGTGGCGCTCTTTAACAGATAGCCCTGTGCCCCAAGCCTGAGAGCTTGAAGTAAATCCTCCTCTCGTTCCGAGATGGTAAGGATGAGCAGTCTAGCATCAAGAAGCTTTTGCCTTATGGCCACGGTGGCTTCCAGGCCACTACAGCGGGGCATAAAGATATCCATGAGGATGACGTCTGGCTTCAGCTCCTGGGCTTTGTTGATTGCCTCTAAGCCATCTCTCGCCTCGCCGACAATACTAATGTCGGACTCAGCCCCTAATATCTTAGCCAGTCCGGCACGGATTACGGGGTGGTCATCGGCGACGAGAACCTTGATCACTTCCGCCATAACAACCTGCCTCGGTGGGGAGCACACGGCACCTCTATCTGAATCTCGGTGCCCTGCCCGGGCATGCTTAAAACCCAAAACCTGCCACCTATTGACTCAGTTCTTTCCCGCATCACCGCCAGACCGTTACCTTTACCCTCCACCCCATCATGGTAATAGGCGACAGCATCAAAGCCACAGCCATCGTCAGCAATGCTTACCTCAAGGTGGTTATCCGTTTGCCTGACTTTGACCTGAGCGTTACCAGCCCCGGAGTGCCTCCTGATATTGGTCAGGGCCTCCTGGCAGATGCGCAGTAGTTCCAGCTCAACTGGCGCTTCCAGATGAAACTCACGGGGCTCGACATCAAGACGGAAATCAATATTGGTATTCTGATTGATGTGTTGCAGGTAGGCCTTAAGGTGGGGCAGAAAATTGCCGTCACCAGTGTAGTTACGGAGGAGTTCCAGAGACTCTCGGGTATCCTGCTGGGCTTTTGTGGCCAGCCCAACCAATTCTGAAACCTCGTCCAGGTCGACACCCATCTCTATTAGGCGGCGATGGACGAGCTGGATTTGCCAGCGCAAGGCGGAAACATTTTGGGCAACTCCATCATGGATTTCGCGGGATAGCCTCTGGCGCTCCCGAAGCATGCTCTCGGACTGCAAGCGTTGCCTGAGGTTCACGTTGATCAGATAAGGCAGGGACGCAGCCAGGGAAGCAGCTATTATATAAACCAAAAAGTAGCTTAGCTCAGAGAGAGACAACTGGGTGGAAAAGAAGGGATTAGCCAGGTGAGCACCAATCACATAAGCCACTGATAGCACGGTGATACCGAAAGTTATCCTGCGGTCTAGAAACAGAGCTGCCGTCAGCACCGGAGCCAAAGTGTACAGGAGGAACGGGCTATAAAGTCCACCGGTTGATAATACCAAGAAGAGGCACACGGCAAGGTCAGCGCCGAGGATGCCAAGGGTGATGAGGCCCTTTTCATGGCAGTGAAAAGGGCGTAAGATTTTGAGCAAGGAGTAGATACCGACGCCAGTGACCAGAATAAGTGGCGGTATCACCGAGTAACGAGCCGAGGGGGACAGGAATATCTGGGCAGCAGCTATAGCGAAAGCTAACCCCCGATAGGCAGAAGGGACAACAGTGATGCCCTTCTGCCATTTGTCCGATATCAGGTTTCTCTGACCGCCCAACTTTCACTCCCGGGAACTTACGCAATCGCTCCCTTAACATTTATCTACGAAGATTACTCGTAATAGTAATCTTTATATTAAAAATATTTATAAGATAACGTTCAACAAGAATAACATCTCTTCACGAAGAAGTCAATATACCTAACTTAACTTTTCTTACCAACCGAGGACTTTTTTCCTATGACCATTTTCTAATCCAATTGATACTTTTGGGTGATTGTGCGTTGAGTTGGAGTGAGTTACCCTTAAGATAGGTTAATTAAAGAAGAGACGGGAAAAGATATGGCAAGCGAACAAATGGATGACATGCTGACGGTGAGGGAAGTAGCCCAGCTCCTCCATGTCCATCCTAACACCCTGAGGCGGTGGAGTAATAAAGGAAGAATAAGAGCATACCGCATTAGCCCCCGGGGTGACCGGAGATTTAAGCGCGAGGAAATCGCTCGCTTTCTAGCCAAATTTAACACCCAGAGAGTCAACTGGAGAGAAGCCCGAAACAGATAAAAAGAGAGGCGGAGATAAACTCCGCCAACCTTTACTATTTTAACCGTGAAGTAAGAGACTCCCCCACGCCTCGAATCGCAGCGACTAAATTCCAAATACGATTATAGTGCGACCTTTTAAGGTCGTGCAATCATGTCCTTGCACGAGGCTAAAGCCCCGCACTACATTTTTGCGTTTTGAGTTGTCATTTTAATTTTTGACCTTTGATTTTTGAATTTCGATATTGTTTAGTATTTGGTGCTTAGGATTTAGGATTTTGCTCTGTGCCTGATAAATCAGGCAACCACGAGATCCAGAGAAGATGTCACCTTTGCATCAATGGGCGCCGACATGATATTTTTGAGCTAATGGCTATCGAAGATGAATCCCGATAAATTGGGCCTTCCTTCGCTATCCCCCTTAAGGTAAGGGGGATAAAGGGGGTTATGACCAGGGCAGAAGTGGTTGCTCATAACTCCCCCTAACCCTCTCTTATCCTAAGAGGGGGATTTTTTAAGGCGTGAAGGAATCCCTTCCTTCACGATTTTGTACTGGGGATTACTTCGGCACTATCGTGCCTCGCAACGGTTTTTCTGTTACCATTCTTGCCGATCACTATATACTCTCTATTAGAGATTGTGCAGCAGTCACCTTTGCATCAAGTGTTGCCGACATGATATTTTTGAGCCAGTGGCTATCGAAGAAGTCATTGAGCTCTTGGAACAGGAATATGGGCCTCGCAAGTGGCAGCCAGGCAGGGACCCTATTGATGTGCTCATAGGAACCATACTATCCCAAAACACCTCGGATGCAAATTCGGGAAAAGCTTTTGCCTCTCTTAAAGCTAGCTTCGATAGCTGGGAAGCTGTAGCTTCGGCTCCAGCAGAGCATATCGCCCGGGTCATTCAGTCCGGGGGACTATCCCAAATCAAGGCCGTTAGAATCAAGCAGGTACTTGAGCAAATTGAAAAGGAACAGGGCCGTATCAGCCTTGATTTCCTCAAATCGATAAACATGGCTGAAGCTGAAGACTATTTAATGCGCCTGCCCGGGGTAGGACATAAGACAGCTAGCTGTGTGCTACTTTTTTCCCTGGGGAAGCCATCCCTGCCCGTGGATACCCATGTTTTTCGGGTAGCCAAACGATTGGGACTGATTGATTCCAAGGTGTCCATAGAAAAGGCACATAGCTTGCTTCAGGAGCAAACTCCGCCTTCAAAGGTATATCAATTTCATATCCATATGATAGAGCATGGGAGACGGATATGCCATGCTCGACAACCTCGCTGCAACAGGTGCATATTGAGGGACACTTGCCCCGGCTCGCTTTGCTAATCTTTCGTATAATACCCTCTCCCTCGAAGGGAGAGGGTCTGGGTGAGGGTGAATTTCCCCCTCACTCTAACTCTCTCCCAGCAGGGGAGAGAGGATTATAATAATTTATACAATTAGCTACAGACTGGTTAGTAAGTGATATAATGGTTAACATGGCACAGATATTGAAGAGCAAAAACCTGGCCACCAAGTTTCAGATAATGGTGGAAATAGCAGCACATCAGCCTACCATACAGCAGAAAGACATCGCCCCAAGATTGGGCATCACTTCGCAGGCGGTTTCCGAGTACGTGAAGGAATTGATAAAGGACGGCTGGCTGAGCTCCGAGGGTCGCTCCCGCTATAAGGTAACCAACGAGGGCGTAGATTGGATTTTGCAGATGTCCCGGCAGTTACATAGTTACGCCTGGGTTGTGAGTAAAGTCGTGGCTGATATATCAACTACCACTGCTATAGCGGATAGCGATTTATCCATTGGTCAAGCGGCATCACTGTATATGAAGGACGGCCTGCTCTTTGCCTCCGATGTTATTAGTGGTAAAGGGGCTAAAGGAATAGCCGTAACCAAGGCTAAAAAAGGACAGGATGTCGGCATTCGCAACGTTGAAGGAGTAATAAAACTCGAGCCAGCTAGAGTAATGATAGGCAAAGTACCCAATGTGCAGGATGGAGGTTCCAGGAGCACCGACCTCGCCCAATTGGAAAAGAAGGTAAAGGAAGCGAGGCTGGTGGGGGCAATGGGCACGGAAGCCCTGGTAGCATTGACGCAGATAGGTGTAAAGCCCGATTACATTCATGGTGTCCGGGAAGCAGCCATAGAGGCAGCTTACTGTGGCCTGCCCTTCCTGGTTGTCTGTAGCGAGGACAAGGTTTCTATTTTGGTGCAGAGATTGGAAGAGGAAAACCTGGGCTACCAGATTACTGACCTACGTCAAAATTTCCCCAGAGCGTCTACCGGTTAGACGCCGGTCATCATGAGGTTGACAAAGTGTAGTGGCGGAGTTTATCTCCGCCATTCTTTACCATTTCAATCGTGAAGGAAGCCCCGATTTATTGGGATTCACGCCTCGAATTTCTGTAGTGCGACCCTTCAGGGTCGTGCGGCACGAGGCTAAAGCCTCGCACTACATTTCAAAGCGCCAAGAAAGCGGGGGCAATTATATTTTCCCGGTCGTGAAGGAACTTCGATGTGTCGGGACTCCTCAGAATGACATTACTAAACGCGCCCAGCGAAAAGGCCTTGACATCCATTTTGTGACATTTTATAATAGGTCTTAATCAACCATACTTGTATGAAATAAACTAATGTTGTATAAAAGGAGGTAAAAGTGACCCGCATGAAAGAGTTCCGGAAACAAATCTTTGCCCGGGGCACAAAATGGTTCCTGGTGGCGCTTTTGACCATAGCACTTGTCCTGACAGGCTGCACCGCCGAGTGGTCACCAGCAGAATCTGCAGAACCTGTAGAACATGTATTTGATGACCTGGGAAATCTGGTCGCCATTAACGGAACACCCCAAAGAATCGTCTCCCTGGCTCCCTCTAACACTGAGATCCTGTTCGCCCTGGGCCTGGGGGACAAGGTGCTGGGGGTAACAGATTGGTGCGATTATCCTCTGGAAGCCCTGGAGAAGGAAAAAGTGGGAGGATATGACACACCAGATATAGAGAAAATAGTTGCCCTTACCCCTGACCTCATACTAGTCGCGTATGGTACTACCATGGACGTTATCAATAATTTGATAGGACTGGGACTTACAGTATTTGGTATAAAGACTACTGATTTAGATGACGTGCTTAATGATATTAAAACAATAGGGGAAATAACCGATAAGGAAGTGGAGGCCCAGGCGCTTACATCTGAAATGGAAAGCAGGATTCAAGCAGTAACTAATCAGACCGAAGAATTGGAAGAAAGACCAAGGGTCTTTTATATAGTCTGGCATGATCCGTTGTGGACTGCTGGCTCAGAGACTTTCATCCACGAGCTAATCGAAAAAGGAGGCGGGGTGAACATCTGTCAAAATATCACCGGTTATACGACAATCTCAATTGAAGAGGTTGTTGCCCGCAACCCTGAAGTAATTATCACCAGCGAATGGTCATTTGAGTGGGCAAGGAATGAGACTGGGCCTCTTGCGAGTACCAACGCTAGTCAATCAGGGAGAATCTACACGTGCGATGATAACTTGGTTCAACGCCCGGGTCCCAGACTGGTCGAGGGCTTAGAGTGGTTTGCCCATTTCATTCACCCCGAGATATTCGAGGAGCCTGAGGATTAGCTAAGTGAAAGTTTTTTCTTCCTGGAGCGGGGGTAAGGAATGTACCCTGGCGACGTATAAGGCAATTTCCCAGGGGCACGAAGTCCTGTACCTGCTTAACTTTATCTCCGAAGATGGCGAGAGGTCGAGGTCGCACGGGACTAAAGCCAGTGTTTTAGCTTTGCAAGCAGAAGCCATCGGCATCCCCATCATCCAAGTAAAGACGTCATGGGAAAACTATGAAGAGAACTTTAAGAAGGTTGTCAGGGAACTCAAGGATAAAGGTATCGAAGGAGGCGTGTTCGGCGATATAGATTTAGAAGAGCATAGAGAATGGGTGGAGAGGGTATGTAGCGAGGTCGGGATAAAGGCGTTTTTGCCCCTCTGGGGGATAAAGGCAGAAGACCTAATTGAGGAATTCCTTAAATTGAAATTCAAAGCCATAATAGTCGCCACCAGATTAGAGGAGAATCTCCTGGGAAAAGTTCTAGCTAAAGCCCTGGTAAGGCAAATTAGCAAACTTGGCTCCCATCCCTGTGGCGAAAATGGCGAATATCACACCTTCGTCACCGACGGGCCTATTTTCAGGCGAGCGCTCAAGGTTACCAGGGGTGAAAGAAAAAGAAAAGACAACGTATGGTTCTGGGAAATCTCGGCTGAATTGCAATAAAGAGGAACTGAGATGAAACAGAAAGGATTAATTCAAGTTTATACCGGCGCCGGCAAAGGAAAGTCCACTGCCGCTATCGGTCAGGCAACTCGCGCTGCCGGGCATGGTTTCAAGGTCGGCCTGGTCTCTTTTTTTAAAGACCCTGAAGCATTCGGGTACGGTGAACATAAATCCCTGGAAAAGTTAGGGATAAAGACTTTCCTTTTCGCTAAGAAACATCCTCACTTCTACAAAGAACTGAATCCTGACGATGTCCGCCAGGAATGCTCCAGTGGGCTGGAATTTATTAAGGAGCTTTTCCAGGATCCATCCTGGGATATGCTAGTCCTGGATGAGATAAACATTGCCGTGCGCGATGGCTTTCTGAAAGAAGAGGAGGTTCTTTCTCTTTTGGAGACAAAGCCAGAAAAGTTAGAGCTTGTCTTAACCGGTCGGGGTGTCACGGAAAAGATTATAGAAAAAGCAGATTTGGTCAGCGAGGTGAGAGAGGTGAAGCATCCTTATAGTCAAGGAATAAAAAGCCGGGAAGGCATTGAATATTAAGAGGAAATCAAAAGGAAAAAGTGAAAATGCAAAATGACATGTCAACTGTAAATAAAAAATTAAAATGCAAAAACCAAAGATGAGAGGAAAGGTATAAGCATTTTTAAGTTTTGCATTTTGAATTGTCATTTTGATTTTTGACCTTTGATTTTTGATATTTGTGTAGGATTTATCTAGCGATGGCAAGTACTGTATCTGAGGTATTTAGTGAGCCCGTTATACCTTTTGCCATTCGCTGGCAAAGTAGAGTTTATTCATTACTGGGGCTCGCTGCACTGCTGGTAGTGGTGGTCGTGTTTGCCACTACCTTGGGAAGCGTCCCTATACCCTTTACCACTACTTTTCAAGTCCTTCTTTCTCAACTCCCCTTCATTCATATTACCCCTGCCTCTCCCGAAATTTTCGGGGCGCCGTTGAGCCTGGAAATTCTGAAAACGATAATTCTGGATATCAGGCTGCCACGCATCCTTTTGGCCGGTTTAGTAGGAGCAGCCCTGGCAGTAGCCGGAGCCACTTATCAAGGACTGTTTCGCAATCCCCTGGCCGACCCCTATCTTTTAGGTGTGGCCTCAGGAGCCGGACTGGGGGCGACCATTGCCATGCTTACTCCTTTCACACTAGCCTGGATGGCTTTTGGGGCAGTGCCATTATTTGCCTTCATTGGCGCCATAGGCGCCGTGGCTGTGGTCTATTTGCTTGCTCGTGTCGGCAAAACCCTGCCAGCCACCACCCTTATCCTGGCTGGAGTAGCTCTAAGTGCTTTTCTGGCCTCCATCACCTCCTATCTAATGACCATTTCCGGTGAAGAACTACATGGGATCGTATTTTGGCTGCTGGGTGGACTTTACCTGACTAAATGGTCTGAGGTGTGGACGGTCCTCCCTTGTGTATTAGCGGGCCTTGTAGTCATCTGGATTCATGCCCGACCGCTCAATGTAATGCAGCTTGACGAAGAGCAGGCTCAACAACTGGGCATCAATGTGGAAAGGGTCAAACTCATATTACTGGCTGCTGCTACCCTTATTACTTCCTCAGCGATTTGCTTCACTGGCCTTATCGGTTTCGTCGGCATACTCATCCCTCATGCAGTGAGGCTTATCTGGGGGCCAGACTACCGGTTTTTGCTCCCTCTATCCACGCTGGTTGGCGCCATCTTCCTCATCCTGGCCGATACTTTAGCCCGTACCATAATTCCTCCTACGGAGATTCCGGTGGGAATAATTACTGCTCTCTGTGGAGCACCTTTCTTTCTTTATCTATTGCGGAGAAGGAAGGGGCTGGCTTTCTTCTGAAAGGATAAGACACCATGATTGAACTGGATAATGTCAGCCTGGGCTATAACCATCGAGCCATCTTACATAACGTAAGCATGAAGGCCGGGCCCGGCCAAATACTGGGGCTGGTTGGCCCCAATGGCTCGGGGAAGTCAACATTAATCAAGGGAATGACCCGGGTAATAGACCTATTCTCCGGGCGTATCTCGATTGATGGTCGCAATATAAAAACTATCAAGCGAGACGAACTGGCTCGCCTTGTGGCCACGGTGCCGCAAAGTCCTGACTTGCCCGGGGCTTTCACAGCTTTTGAAGTAGTGCTTATGGGACGAACGCCTCACCTCGGGCTTCTTCGCTACGAGGGAGGAAAAGACCTGGCCGTCGCCTGGCAGGCCATGGAGGCAACGCATACCCAATCCTTCGCTGAGCGCAGAGTAAGTGAGCTCTCAGGAGGAGAGAGACAGAGGCTTATCATCGCCCGGGCACTAACCCAGCAGCCAAAGGCGATGCTCCTCGACGAGCCAACTGCCAATCTGGATATAAACCATCAAGTCGAGATTCTCAATCTGGTCAAGAGTCTTTGCCTGGAGCAAAGTTTGACCGTCATTATCGCTTTGCACGATTTGAACTTAGCTGCTCAATACTGCGATTGGATGGTCATGCTAAATGGAGGGCAAGTTTACACTGAAGGCACGCCACTCGACATACTCACAGCACCGAATATCAAGAAGGTTTACGGAGCCGAAGTATGTGTTTATCCCCACCCCATTAATAAGTTGCCCACCACCCTTATCACGGCCTGCCCGCCGCACGGCTATGGCAGGCGGGCCAGCGGGAGTCATGAAGCAAGCTGACATAATTCCTCTCCCCGACCCCATGGTCTCTGGCATCTCCGTAAAGATAAAAGGTTAATTCGGCCATAAGTCCACTGATTCCCTAACAAAAGAGCGAAATGTGCAGCGAGGGGAACATGCCAGTTCGGCTGTTTATCAGGTGCCATTGCCATATTGTTGAGGTCACGCTACAATGGCAATAAGGAACTTGGGATAAGAAGGTCAGTGTAATGGAGACTCGACACTGGGTTTTGATCGGGGTTGTGGCACTGCTGTTAGCGGCAATCATCTCCTACTTGATTCTGAAATACGCATGTCGTAAGCCGGTGGCCAATATCTGGAACTATCTCTTCTGCATTTTCTTTTTCTGGACGTGGATATTCACCATATATGAGACGCCTAAAAAACGAAGGGAGAGGCTGAAGAAAGCTGGAGTTAAAGAGGGGCAGGTAATTGTTGACCTTGGCTGTGGTCCTGGTCGCTTTGTCTTTCTCGCCGCGAGGTTACTAGGGCCACAAGGCAAAGTATACGCCTTAGACATTCATCCCTTGCACACAACAATTGTGGCAGCTAGGGCAGCAATAGGAGGCCACAAGAACGTAAGTGTCATGCATGCAGATTGTTGTGCAACGCAGTTAGCGGATGAAGCAATAGACCTTATCTTTATAAACGATGCATTCCACGAGTTTGACAAAATTGGTTGCCTAAAGGAAGCAGCGAGGATCCTGAAAGCGGACGGCATTCTAGCCATATATGAGCACGAAATGAAAGAGGCCAAATTCTTGGATATTGTGGAAGGGGCTAAACTCTTCACTCTAATGGAGAAAGAAAAGAGGCTCTATAAGTTCAGACCGCTTAGAGAAGGTTAATAACTTCACCCATCTTTGCTACCACGAAGGTAGCCTACGGGTCACTTTAGGGAATGACGTTCCTGCGAGATTTTTCCTTGACATTTGCGGTGCACAAAAGTCCAGATTGTGCAATGTTCCTCCAAGCCTGCCGAGCCGGACAAATGCAAATATAGCCTGGCAAAACCATATCTAGGCTTCCGATTATTGAATAAGTCAGCGAGTAGGCGACCTTCATAAAATGGGGCGGGAGAAGCCGCAGGTGCGGCAGTGGTATGTGCCCATCGCCGCTCCGCAGCAGGGACAGCTTTTTACCTCACCCCATCCCTCTCCAGTAAATGGAGAGGGAGCCGAGGGTGAGACCTTGGGAATTTTCCCCACGACTTGATTATAGATACGCCAGTAAAAGAAGTGCTCTTTGTTTATGAACTTTATGTCAACTTCCTCTCCTGCTGATTGGAATTCTTCGTCTGTGACCATATTGTTTATTATTTCGTGCAGCTTGGTGGAGCCAGAGCCATACTCTATGGGCTCCTTTCTCCGCCACACTATCTCCGGCGGAATCAAACCCTCAAAGCTCTTTCTCAGGATATACTTCCCTACCCCATCTTTGACCTTGAGCTCCGGGCTTATTTCCAATGCAAAGCGAACGAAATCCCCGTCGAGGAAGGGCTGCTTTGTTTCAACGTCCAAAGCTTTGCCAAGATAGCCGGCTGAGAAGTGCCAGTTTTGTGAAAGTCTTCTTATATATCTTTCCAGGTCTTCAGAAGGAAGCTCTGCCATATAAGAATAGCCGGCGAAGAGCTCATCGGCTCCGTCACCGGTCATGACGGAACTAATTCCACTTTCTTTAGCCAGCTTAAGGGCAAAATATATGGAAAGGTCATTGGGCAAAGCGAGGTCAAAGGTTTTCAGTATTCCTATAACCTCAGGAAGGGTGGCAAGCGCCTCTTCCGTAGTGAATTCCATTTTCTTATGCTGTATACCCAGGAGCTTAGAAATCTTTTCTGAATAACTCAGGTCAGATGCCAGGGAGTCTTTTAACGCCACTGTGAAGCCTGTGCTCGGCCTGGCTACAAAAGCTAAAATGCCAGTATCGACCCCTCCTGATAGGAGTATGCCCTCGGCTCTGCTCCTCTCCACAGCTTCCTTAAGCTTATCCCTTAACTGTTCACAAAGGTCCATATTGCACAAATTTTTTACCACCCATATTAACATTGGATTGCTTAACAACTCCACACTGTAATTGTGAGTGAAGCATGGCAATCCCATTAGTTAAATTCAAAATACCAAAATTCAAATGATGATTTAAATCCAAATGCTTAGATGCCGAAGCTTCCATCGCCCAATAAATCGGTATCCCCCTTAGGTTAAGGGGGATTAAGGGGGTTATTTCTATAACTCCCCTTGCCCCTCTTATCTTAAGAGGGGAATTTTTGGGAAAACTGATGAAATCAGGGTGCTTAGGTGGCAAAAACTGTTTAGTCCTTTGGATTTTGGTCATTTGATATTGGTTAGGATTTGGTGCTTGAGATTTAGGATTTTCTATTTCGAGGTGTGAAGGAATCCCTTCCTTCACAATTTTGTGCTGGGGATTGCTTCAGGGCTGATGCCCCTCGCAATGACACGCGAAGAGTGCCTGCTTGCATTTTTGACATAGTCCCCCGCATTATGCTAGAATATACTGTTAGGCAAGAATGGTCGACGCCTAGCAAGGAGGTGGGGCATGATACGAAGAGAGGCTTGGTTATGCCGATGGGTGTTTCCTTATCGGAGCTCTCCGGCAACGTAAGTAGGAGTTGACCTCGATAGTTAAGGTGCGTTGCTTGAGAGCACATGGAAGCCCTGAGCTCTTCATCTGTAAGGCAAGGCTCCCAAGAAGGGGCAACGGCAGTTCAGCCGTAAGCTGAAGTGGAAGAGTAGGGGTGATTTAAAAACTGAATAGCGATATTCAGGAGCGAGCTTCAAAATTTGGAGCTCGCTCTTCTTATTATTTTTGTTATCCCGCTTTGGCATTTACCTAAATAGACGAAGGACAAAGTTCAGAATGATGGTAAGCACAATGCTAATTATAATGCAGGTTACTATGGGGAAGAAGAACTGAAAGCTCCCCTTTTGCAGAAATATATCGCCGGGGAGCTTTCCCAATAAAGGAATTCGCTGCCAGAAGAACAATAGCAAACCGAGGAAGGCGAGAAAAGCTCCGCCGAGAATTAGAATCTTGCCTATACCTTGCAAATCCATGCTAACCACTTAATTCTAATTTTACCTTATTTTAGTCCTCCGCATAATTTCGTATAAACCCTCTCCCTCGACGGGAGAGGGTCTGGGTGAGGGTGAATTTCCCCCTCACTCTAACTCTCTCCCACCAGGGGAGAGAGAATTATAATGATTTATGCAGTTAGCTATATGCTATCTTTGGAGTAATCTAGTTTGTATAATACTGGTAAAAACCAGATGATGCAGGCATGATTACCTCATATAGCCGAGAGTTAATGCTAGGTATCCCCCAAGGGACATTGATTGACCTGGAGACCACTGGCCTTGATATGGGCCACGACGAGATAGTGCTTTTTGGCTATATACAAGGGAGTCACCTCGAGATAATTTGCCGGAGTTCGCAAGAAGAAACGCCGTTTATCGCCCAGCTTGCTGAACTCGTTCCGACGCTCCCCAAGCCATTTTACGCCTACAATCTCTCCTTCGAGAAGGGATTCCTTCAAGCTAAAGGGATTGACATAGAAGGGATCGACTTATTTCAGCCCTGGAAGGAAAAAGCCGAGGCACTTTACCTCAAGTGGCCTAAGTTGGACGAGCTGTTTTCCCACGCGGAGCACTATTTTAACGAGCCAGTGATAAGCGGCAGAGACGTCCCTTTGCTATGGCAAAGATTCCTTTACACAGAGGATGATAACTATTTGCAGCAAATCATAAAGCACAACGAATCTGACTTGCTTAGAGAGCTATACTTGCTGGTGTATTATCGAGATAGCTACAAGGTTTAAGGGAGCCAGGAAGCCAGGCATTGAGAATACCGAGGGCTTTTTCGGCCCTGACAGCTTTGGTACTGCGGGCTTTCTGCAAAGTCCGTGAGTAGCAGATAAGTTTTTCCAAAATTTCCCCTCTTAAGATAAGAGGGGTTAGGGGAGTTATGAACGAAGGAAAAGGCCTTTATTCTTGGGGGATATTGTTCTCATAACCCCCTTTATCCCCCTTACCTTAAGGGGGATAATAGAGGAGAGGACCTTTATCTTAGGGGGGATGAAGAGACGCTTAATTTTCGAGAGGGAGCTTGCCTGAAAAACTAAACCACTACGATTTTGGAAAAGCCAAACTGTTACGCCCGTGAAATAGTTCTACAGCTCATGGTAGAATAGAGGCTAAATCGTAAAGTATTATGAAAAGGATTGGTGTCTTAACCAGCGGCGGTGACGCTCCAGGAATGAATGCCTGCATCAGGGCTATCGTCCGCTGTGGGGCTAGCCGCGGGCTGGATGTCGTGGGAATCCGTCGAGGGTACCGCGGTATATTGGAGGAGGACTTTGTAAAGTTAGGTCGTAGGTCGGTAGCCAATATTATCCACCGCGGGGGCACTATTTTGGAAACAGCCCGCTGTGAGGAAATGAAGACCAAGGAAGGCTTACAGAAGGCAAACGAGATTCTGCAACGGAAAGACATCGAGGGATTGATAACTATAGGCGGGGATGGCACCTTTCGCGGTGCGGTGGCCCTGGCTGAAGCCGGAGATGTAAAGGTGATTGGTATTCCAGGCACTATAGATAACGATGTCTATGGCACTGACTATGCTATTGGCTTCGATACTGCCATAAATACAGCTTTGGATGCCATAGACAAGATCAGAGATACCGCGGGGTCACTACAACGCCCCTTTTTCATCGAGGTCATGGGAAGGCAGAGGGGATTTATTGCCCTGGAGGTAGGAATTGCTGGCGGAGCCGAGGATATCTTGATTCCGGAAGTAGAGACGAAAATAGAACAGCTTTGCCTTGATATAAGGCGTAGCTTCAAGAAAGGTAAGAAATCCTCTATCGTGATAGTTGCTGAAGGAGATGAGGCAGGTGGTGCGTTTTCAATTGCTCAACAAGTATGGGAGAGATTAAGATTGGAGTACCGAATTTGTGTGCTGGGACATGTCCAAAGAGGTGGCTCACCTACAGCCAAAGATAGAGTTCTCGCCAGCAAGTTAGGAGCAGCGGCTGTAGACGCTTTGGTAAATGGCAAGTCGGGTTACATGGTAGGAGAACTGAAAGGAGATATAGCCCTCACTCCTCTAAGGGAAACCTGGGAAAAGAGCAAGGAATTGGATAGCAACTTGTTACAGTTAGTCAAGGTATTGGCTGGGTAGTAACGTAAAAAGGCTTGAGCTTGCTTCTATAGATATTTGTGTTGTTCTTCTCAGAGAACGCCCCCGGTTAACCTGCTGTACACCTCACGATATCTTTTTGATGTTCCCTCTATTACCTCCGGTGGCAACATAGGCGCTGGCGGTTCTTTATTCCATCCCGAAACTGAAAGCCAATCACGAACAAACTGCTTATCAAAACTGGGTTGCGGGTAACCAACCTTATATTGGCTGACATCCCAGAAGCGACTTGAGTCTGGCGTTAGTAACTCATCTATAAGGGCTAATTGGCCATTGATGAAACCAAACTCGAATTTAGTATCGGCAATTATTATGCCCCTGGTTTTAGCGTAATCCCGAGCATAGCCGTAGATAAGCAGGCTTTTTTGTTCTAACTCCTCAAAAATGTTTTCAATGCCAAGGTCTTTTATGTCTTGATTGGTTAGAAGGCGGTCATGCTCAGTATCGCTCTTAGTAGTGGGGGTAAAGATAGGTTGGGTCAATTCCTGGCTTTCCTTCATTCCCGAGGGCAAATGGATATGGCCAATCTTTTCAGTCTCCTTATACTCCGCCCATGCCGAGCCAGATAGATAGCCCCGAACAACGCATTCTACAGGTATGCGCTCAGCCTTAGCCACAAGCATAGAGCGGCCGATAAGGCTTGTTCCAAGTGTAAGCGAGGAATCTTCCTTCCATTGAGATTGCTTCGGGCTTTCAGCCCTCGCAATGACATCCCGAAGTGTATCCTCGCTATCAATTACCTTGATAAGATGATTGGGTAGGGTATGGGCTGTTTTCTCGAACCAGAAGGCAGAAAGCTGGTTAAGAACCTTTCCTTTATCAGGGATGCCGCAGGGCAAGACAACATCGAAGGCAGAGATGCGGTCGGTGGACACGATGAGTAGTTTATCACGTAAATCATAAACATCTCTTACCTTGCCACGGCGAAATAAAGATAGAGGTAGATTGGTTTCTAATAATACAGACATATTTAACCCAGGTTAGACAGCACGTGGAGCCAAGCCTTCTATCTTAGTTCGCTTTGCCTTCTTCATTGCCTCGCTTAACCCTAGCCGCTCAAAGACCTCATCCACATGTTTCAGATAATACCCATAATCAAATAGAGAGTTCAGTTCTTCTTTGCTCAAATGAGCTGTTATTCGCTTGTCTGCTTTAAGCAAACTCAGAAAGTCTTTCTTTTCCTCCCAGGCCTTCATAGCGTGGTCTTGTACCATTTTGTAAGCTTCTTCTCGTGTTAGACCTTTATTTATTAAAGCAATGAGTACTCTCTGGGAGAAGACCAGCCCCCGGGTAAGCTCGATATTACGACGCATGTTTTCCGGATAAACCTTGAGCCCTCTCATTATCGAGGTAAATATAGATAGCATGTAATCCAGCGCCAGGCAGGAATCAGGTAGGATAATTCGCTCTGTGGAGGAGTGGCTGATGTCACGTTCGTGCCATAAGGCGATGTTCTCCAGGGAAGTCAAAGCATGGCCTCTTATTAATCTGGCCAGTCCACAGATACGCTCACAAAGCTCGGGATTTCTTTTATGAGGCATCGCCGAGGAGCCCGTTTGTCCTTCTTCAAAAGGCTCTTCGACTTCCCTGACTTCCGTTCGCTGGAGACCTCTAATCTCGGTGGCAAATTTCTCCAGGGAACTGGCGATAATAGCCAAAGTGGTCAGGAATTGGGCATGACGGTCACGCTGGATTATCTGGCTTGATATGGGAGCTGGGGCAAGCCCTAACTTGGCGCAGGCTATTTTTTCAACCTGAGGAGGCACAGTAGCATAAGTGCCTACTGCTCCGGATATCTTGCCCACAGAGATATTTTTCTTAGCCTCAGCCAGTCTTTGAGCATTACGCTTCATTTCTTCAGTCCACAGGGCCATCTTCAAGCCCAAGGTAATAGGCTCAGCGTGAATACCGTGGGTCCGCCCCATCATAATAGTGTATTTGTGCTCCACAGCTTCATCCTCCATGACAGATATAAGCTCAGCCATGTCTTGAGCCAGGATATCTGCCGCCTGAGTCAATTGCAGACTAAGAGCGGTATCCATAACATCCGAAGAGGTGAGACCAAGATGTATGAAGCGTGACTCTGCGCCCAGGCTTTCAGCCACCGAGTTAAGAAAAGCAGTCATGTCATGGTGGGTTACCTTCAGAAACTCGGCAACACGGCCTAGGTTGTAGCTGGCTTTCTTTATCTTAAATATATCTTCGCGGGGTATTTCGCCCAGCTCAGCCCGGGCTTCACAAGCGGCTATTTCTACCTTGAGCCACTGGTCAAATTTGTTCTTACCAGACCAGATTTTTTTCATCCGAGGTCTGGAATACCGTTCAATCACATTATCCCCTTGCCAACTCTTCTTTATACTTACGATAGGCTTCTCTTATCTCTTTATGCTCAGTGCCTAAAATCTGGGCGGCGAGCAAGGCAGCATTCTTTGCCCCACTTTGCCCGATGCCCATGCAGGCTACCGGCACTCCCCCGGGCATCTGGCTTATGGAGAGCAAAGCATCTATGCCCTTAAGCTCACTGGTGGGTAAAGGAATGCCGATTACAGGCAAGGTTGTCCAACTAGCTAAGACGCCGGGAAGGTGAGCAGCTCTGCCAGCAGCAGCGATGATAACCTTGAGCCCCCTCTTCTCTGCCTCCAAGCCATACTCCTTTAGTCTTTCGGGATTTCTATGGGCTGAGATAACGGAAAGCTCATAAGCAATGCCAAATTGCTTAAGCGTGTCCAGCGCCGGCTGTATCAATTCGGTATCTGTTTTACTCCCTATTACTACGCCCACTAATGCCATCGCTAAATAAATCCCAAATCCTAATATCTAAACTCTAATAAATATCAAAAATCAAAGATAAAAAATTAAAATTACAATTCAAAATCTAAAAAGGCTTTAACTAAACTGATTTTTGAATTTTGCTCTGTCATTTTGCATTTTGACTTTTGCCTTTTGACTTTCCTTTAGAGTTTATCCTATCTATCTCCCTTAAAGCGATATCTTTGCGATAATAACAGCCTTCAAAGTAAATGTTAGGAACGTTGCGGTAAACCTTTTTCCGAGCTTCAGCCATGTCTTTGCCCACACTTGCTACGGTGAGCACTCGCCCGCCGTCGGTATAAATTATGCCATCATTTCCCAACTTAGTTCCAGCATGGAAAACTAGCACATCCTTGTCCACGTTGTCTATCCCTTGTATAGGAAAGCCGGTTTTATAGCTTCCAGGATAGCCACCCGAAGCCATAACTACTCCAACGCAGGCCTCGGAACTCCACTCTATTTTCACCCGGTCGAGGTTGTCCTGGACTACTGCCATAAGTATATCCACCAGGTCGGTTTTGAGAAGAGGCAAAACGACCTGGGTTTCTGGGTCACCAAAGCGAGCATTGAATTCCAGCACCACAGGCTCTCCATCAACAATCATCAACCCCGCATAGAGCACTCCCTTATAAAGCATGCCTTCTTTAGCCATGGCCTTCACAGCCGGCACTAAGATATCCCTGGTTACCTTTTCTGTCATCCCGGCGGAGAAAAAACCCGGTGGGCTGTAACTTCCCATACCCCCAGTGTTGGGACCTTGGTCATTATCTCCAATTTTCTTATAGTCGCAAGCTGGCACCATAGGTGAGACTGTTTTGCCATCGGTAAAGGCTATGAGGCTTACCTCTCGACCGCTGAGATATTCGTCAATTATTACCCTGTCTCCAGCGGAGCCGAAAATCTTTGCTTCCATGATGTCGCCGAGGGCTTTGTGGGCTTCCGCCAAAGAACCAGCGATAATCACACCCTTGCCAGCGGCTAATCCATCGGCCTTGATTACGACAGGTGGACGCTGCTCTTGAAGGTACTCACGAGCCTCAGAATAAGAGGAGAAAATGGCGCCTTTGGGACAGGGAATGCCATATTTTTCCAACAAATTTCGGGCAAAAACCTTACTTGATTCTACCCGGGTAGCCGCTTTAGTGGGACCGAAAATAGGAATACCCAGACTATCAAAGTAGTCCACTATACCCGAAGCTAGTGGAGCTTCAGGACCAACCACGACAAGGTCAATACCTTTTTCCTTAGCCGCCTTGCCCAGCCCCTCTATATCTGTGGGGCGCAAATTCAGATTTTTCGCGATGGCAGCTGTGCCGGCATTCCCCGGAGCAGCGAAAACCTTTTCCACCCTGGGACTCTGTACATTCTTCCAGACCAAGGTGTGTTCCCTCCCCCCACCACCAACAACTAGTATCTTCAAATTTTACTCTCGCGTGTCAGTCTTCAGGGTATAGCTGCACTAAGTCCTCCATTTTCTGGATTTTTCAACGCCAGTTTTTGAAAGATAGCACTGGAAATGATGGTGAAGGTTACCATTAAGAACAACCAATCTTGGCCTCGGAGAATGCCTACTGCTTCTTTTTCTTTTTATGCTTCCCTCTATTCTTCCTCACCCCTTTTAATTTCACTCTGTGTGCCATGGCATTATAAAATCCTCTTGAATTTCTCGGCCTGAACGGGGTCGAGATTCTGAATTAGTCTCAGCAACTCTGCGACATGCTCCTTTTCTTCTTCAACAATATGTTCCAGTGTATTCACAGCCTCTTCGTTCTCCAGGTCTAATATATGCTCCTGATACTGGTTAATGGCTTGCAACTCGCCTATCAAATCATCGCGGAGCATGCCCAAGTCATCCTGTATGGCTAGCTGTTCTTCGTAACTTTCCTCAAAAGAATGGCTCATCCCTTTCTCCTTTAATATTTATTCCCATTCTATAGTCGCCGGCGGCTTACTGGTGACATCGTAGACTACCCTGTTGACACTGGGAATTTCATTAACCAGGCGGTCAGATATTCTAGCAAGAAGGTCGTGGGGCAGGCGAGCCCAATCAGCAGTCATAGCATCTTCACTGGTTATTGCTCTGACCGCTACCAAGTAGCCATAGGTCCTGTAGTCGCCCATGACGCCAACGCTCCTGACATCAGTAAGGACAGCAAAGCTTTGCCAAAGTTGGCGATAGAGTTTGGCATTTTTGATTTCACTCATCAAAATCCAATCAGCAGCCCGGAGTATCTCCAGCTTCTCCCTGGTCACCTCACCGATGATGCGGATGGCTAACCCTGGCCCGGGAAATGGTTGTCGCCAGATCATATCCTCAGGCAGGCCCAGGGCTAACCCCACCTGTCGGACTTCGTCCTTAAACAAATACCTCAAGGGCTCGATAAGAGTGAAATTCATTTTAGCCGGTAACCCGCCGACATTATGATGGCTCTTTATCTTAGCCGCAGCTTTGGTTTCCGCGGAGGTACTTTCAATGACATCTGGATAAAGAGTGCCTTGAGCGAGAAAATCAATTTTACCCAATTTGGCCGCTTCTTCCTCAAAAATTTGGATAAACTCGTTTCCTATTAAGTGTCGCTTCTTTTCCGGATCGCTAACCTCTTTAAGTCGTTCCAAGAATCTATCGGTAGCGTCTATGTAAACTACATCCATTTTGAGGTTACGCTTGAAGGTCCTAAGCACCCTTTCCGGTTCATCCCTACGCAATAAGCCATTGTTGATAAAGATGCAAGTTAACTTATTGCCAATAGCACGGTCAATAAGGGTAGCGGTTACCGCCGAATCGACGCCTCCAGAAAGAGCACAGACCACTCTTCCACCACCCACCTGCTCTTTAATCTTATCTACGCTCTCAGCTATGAAATTAGCTGGTGTCCAGTTGCCCTGGCAGCTACATATTTTAAGCACAAAATTCTCGAATATAGTTTTTCCTTGAGGTGTGTGAACCACTTCAGGGTGGAACTGCAGTCCGTAAATGCCGCTGTCGTTACCTATAACAGCGAACGGCGAATTTTCAGTGTAAGCCAAAGCCTTGAAACCAGGAGGCAACTCCATTATTTGGTCACCATGGCTCATCCACACCGGAAGAGAAGAAGGAAGGCCAGCGAAAAGAGGGCGGTCTTCCGCACTTATGTGTAAGATTGCGTGCCCGTATTCACGCTTTGTTCCTCGAGCTACCTGGCCACCTAAGTGATAAGCGATAGCAAACATTCCATAGCAAATGCCCATCACAGGTAGACGGCTTTCGTAAATATAGGGTAAAGGCAAAGGAGCCCCAGAATCATAAACGCTAGCTGGACCTCCCGAGAGAATAAATCCCCTCGGGTTAAGAGGAGCTAATTTCTCCCAAGGCATATCGTAAGGCACAAGCTCACAATAGACATTGCATTCCCGTATCCGCCTGGTAATGAGCATGCTATATTGAGAGCCAAAGTCAAGTACCACTATAGTTTCACGCTCGCTTGGCGGTAACTTAGGCTCAACTACAGGTTGCTCGCCGCGCAGCTCTTTGGCTAGCTCCAGATAGGTAGAGACTTCGATATCATCGCTGGCAGCAATTCTGTGGCTTTCTGACTTCTTTTTCATTGCAGATTTACGGTGGTGAATACATTTAGCTTATCATTGTCCTGAACTATTATCAACCAGAGATGGGCTAAGCCTTTTCCCAATTAGCAAGGCTTCTCACCCGCGGTTAAAGCCTTCCCACGCTATTGAATCTGAAAAGGATAAATTCCTACCCCGGATGCCACCATGCTATACTAACGTCAGAAAAAGATGGGCGTTTTACAACGAGAAATTGAGAAAGGAGTTGAAATCCTCCAAAATGGGGGCGTGATTGCTTTCCCTACCGACACAGTCTACGGGCTGGGGGCTGACGCCTTCAATTCCACGGCCGTGGAAAGGATTTATGAGATAAAAAACCGGCCTAAGCATCGGCAACTTCCCTTGCTCATCGCTGACGTAGAGCGATTGACGACCTTGGCCGGTCCAATACCAGAAATTGCCTGGTTTTTGGCAAAGCGGTTTTGGCCCGGCGGGTTAACTCTGGTTTTGCCAAAAACAGATTCGTTGCCCGTCTATCTAGCCCCAGGACCCACCATAGCAGTACGTGTTCCCGACCACCCCGTTTGTCTGGCTATCATTCACCACCTGGGGAATCCCATAATCGGAACCAGCGCAAATATTAGTGGCCACCCGGCTGCCTTAACCGCCGATGAAGTTAGACAACAACTGGGAAGAAAAATCGACTTTGTTATCAATGGAGGCAAATGTCCCGGCGGCAAGGAATCCACAGTAGTGGATGTTACCCGTGAATCACCGACAATTTTGCGTCAGGGCATCATACCTTCGCATGAGATTGACAAAGCTCATAATGATTACTTAGAGGTAAATAGTGAAGCGCATTGCTATAGGATGTGACCACCGCGGCCTTTCTTTAAAGGAGCTAATTATGCCCTTTCTGCAAAACGCGGGGCATAGCTATCAAGATTTTGGTTGTTACAGCACTGAACCTGTGGATTATCCTGATATCGCCCAGAAAGTCGGGGAGGCCGTGGCTTCGGGCAATTTTGACCAGGGCATTCTAATATGTAACACTGGCATAGGCATAAGCATAGCTGCTAATAAGATAAAGGGCATAAGAGCAGCTTTATGCTGTGATGTATTTGCAGCACAACGAGCCCGCCAGCACAACGATGCCAACGTTCTGTGCCTCAGGGGGGAGAATATAGACACCGAGTCAGCTTTGGAAATCGTCAAAACTTTCTTAGCCACGGATTTTGAAGGCGGCAGACACTTACGAAGGGTGAATAAAATAAAGGCTTTAGAAGGAGATTCACAGAAATAATAGCCTTTGTTCTTAAGGGATACGACCTGAGGGAACAGTTATTTCGCCAGGTCACGCTGCATATCGACTTCCTAAGTCACGGGATAACTCGGCCGTTAATTCCAGAGCTTGACTTGCCGCTTCAGGCGACAAGCCTTCCAGTCCACAGGAAGGAGTTATCAGTCCTTGAGTTATGAGCTGCCTGAATTTAATGCCTTCCCTGGTGAACGGAGCCATGGCTTCTTCCAGGCGGTCACGGAGACTGGACAAGGACTCCTTAGCCAAGGCCTCTTCCTCGTTCGGAACTATCCCCCAGGCAATGCTGCCACCACCTTCAAGAAAGGATTTCACCTTGTCGGAGTGGGTGCTCAGGGAAGAGGCATAATTATACGCATCAAAACTGAGAATATCGATTTTGGTGTCCAGAAGGACTGACCAGTTAGTGTTTCCGCAGCAATGCAACCCTTTTACCCCTTTTATTCCTTTGATGACCTCCTCTAGTAGAGCAGGCACTTTTTCTTCAGGAATAGGAGTAAACACCGAGCCCAAAGAAACCAAATAGGGCTCGTCAACAAAGATAATGGTATTAGGCGAGATTTCTCTCAGGACATTTTCCTGCCACGAAGCTTTTAGCCGCAGGAACTTAGCCGTGGTTTCAGCTAAAGTCTCATCATAGAGGATGCCCAGACCATCCTGACTGGTAACCCTCAATCCCCAGGTGATAGGACCTGTTACCTGTCCCTTGACTATTTTACTGCCTTTTGCTTTGGAAAGGAAGGCATGAAGCCCGGCAGCATATTCGGTCGAAATGCCATACTCACGGGCGTTATCCTGCTCACAATCAATATGGATTCGCTCCAGCTCGCTCTCAAAATCCGCTGAGGGCTCGATGCGAATTTTGTCCCCATCTATAACCACCCCCGGAAAACCCTCGCTGAATTGGATAATCATGTTTTCTTTAGGAGAGCGCTGCGGTAATTGGGGCCAGGCGGGAATGTCAGGAAGACATTTCATAACAATGGAACAAGCCTCGCCAGAATTCGTGTGAGGCATGCTGCCGATAGCAGTGGGCAAACATCCAAACTCAAGTTTGGCTGACATCTTCCTCTCCTCCTAAATACTTGCCAATTAGCAATCCCAGCTCTTTCCTCTTTTCTTTCGGTATGTATTTCGTCTCAGTGACTATGGCATATTTAAGGGCACTAGCACAGACACAGTCCCGTTTCTGCGGTATGGAAGGTAGCAGTAACTTCAGGATTTGCTTGACAGTATCAACGCCCTTCCGCAGGTTTGTTAAAATCATGTCCGTAGTCACCGATTCATAAGTCGGATGCCAGCAATCATAATCGGTGACCAGGGCAAGTGCAACATAGCATATTTCCGCCTCTCTGGCTAATTTAGCTTCAGGCAAAACTGTCATCCCAATAACATCAGCCCCCCAAGAGCGGTAAAGCTGTGCCTCAGCTTTGGTGGAGAGTTGTGGCCCTTCCATGACTAGACAAGTGCCACCCTTATGTACCTTAGCCCCAACCTTGGTGCTTGCCTCAAACGAGACTCGACTCAGAACAGGACAAAAGGGCTCCGAGAAGGAGATATGCCCCACTATCCCACCTGTAAAGAAGGTACTAGCTCTTCCTTTGGTGCAGTCTATTAGTTGGTCTGGAATGACTACGTCCAGAGGTTCTATCTCCTCCTTAAGACTGCCCACAGCGTTTACAGAGATAATCCTTTCCACCCCCAGAGATTTCAAGGCATAGATATTGGCTTTCGCCGGTAGTTTATTGGGGCTGATGCGATGTCCCTCGCCATGCCTGGGTAGAAAGGCAACCCCTACTCCTTCTAGATTGCCCAAGATAATAGCGTCGCTGGGCTCGCCAAAGGGCGTGCTTACCTTCACTTTCTCCACCTTTGTCATCCCCTCCATCTTATAAAGGCCGCTCCCGCCAATGATGCCAATCCTTGCTTCAGGCATTTGATACCTCCGTGAAAAACACTATCCCTTGCTCCTGCGTCTCTCTTCCCACCTTCCCTTCTTCTTCAAGGTATTTCAGGTGAGCCATAGCTTCTCCAAAAGCAAACCACTTTTGCGCCGGAGGAAACGAATCCCAGGATTTGCAACCTATGTCCCACGTCATTTGTGATGCGATCTGAAAGACGTTTTGCTTACCTTTTCCCAGAATAGAGATGACCTCTTCAAGCCTGATTTGGTGGTGCTGCTTCAGTTCTCGAATTCTCTCTTTTTGATCCCTGAAGATACTTCCATGACCAGGTAGTACAAGCTCAACTTCTAAATCATAAACTTTGTCCAGGCTCACCAGATATTCTTTCAATGAATTTCTTGCATCTGACAATAATAGGATGTTTGGAGTTATATCAATAAGCATATGGTCGCCGCATATGAATATCTTCTTGTTGGGTTCATAAAGACAAATGTGCCCCTCAGTGTGTCCCGGAGTTTCAATACATTTAAATAGGTAATCCCCGATGCTTATCTTATCACCGTCTTTCAAGATACTAAAGCTTATGGGACCCTCTGACATATATGTGCGAGCAGGGTGATTGGCAAATAACTTCTTAAGCTCCTCTTCAGGAAAGCCGCGCATACGAGCAAAATTGGCCTCTCTTTCCCAATATCCGGGCGCAGCAGCAGCGTTGATCTCTGCCGCATCCGCCTGACTCGAGTAGATCCTTGCTCCGTCTGTGGCGAGAGTTGATGCTAACCCAAAGTGGTCTACATGCGCATGTGTGATGAAGAACTCAGTTCGCCTCAAGTCCACGCCACATTCCCTTAAGCCGGAAACTAGTGCCGTCATACAGTCCTCTCGATTCCATCCAGTATCAATAATTAAAGACCGCTCTGTCCCCTTTATCACGTAAGAGTTGGTGGCTTTTAGAGGACTTCCTGGGAGAGGAACCTTAATTCTATAAAGACTTGGTAAGATTTCCTCGAACAACGCTCTTAAAAATCCTTATCACGATATTGACCACGAACATGTACAATCTTAGCCACGTTAGTCCTGTGTTAATTCAAACCTAGCATATTTCCCTAGAATTGTCTACCATTGAGCCTCTTTTTTCTCCCGCAGAGATGTTGCATTTTTACTACATCTTGTGGTAAAATGTGCTTATACCACAATTCTTAGGAGAAATTTGTGAACTGTCCTTACTGCGGCAGTCAGGAATCAAGGGTGATAGATTCTCGGAGTCTAGACGAAGTGGTGAGACGCCGAAGGAAATGCCTCACCTGCAATGCTCGCTTCACTACTTACGAGCGTATACAGCCACATGATATCTTCGTTATTAAGAAGGATGGACGACGTGAGGAATTCAGCCGGGATAAGCTCCTTTCGGGTATTCGCAAAGCTTGTGAGAAACGTCCCCTTCCTACAGGCGCCATTGATAAGTTCGTGGATACCATCGAGGCTGAGCTTTACAAGGTGGGCAAAAGTGAGGTCTCTAGTTCCTATATTGGTGATCTGGTCATGGAAGGATTAAGAAAACTAGACCATATTGCTTACATTCGCTTTGCCAGTGTTTATAGGGAATTTGCTGATATCGGCGCTTTAAAACAAGAAGTAGATAGCTTGGCGGTACGAAGAGAGCTAACGCCAGCAAACCAGCTACCGCTGCCATCTTCTGAGGCGGTGAATTCCATAGTTGGTCACAAGAGGAGATAAAATGCCCAAAACCCGTCGGAAAGAGAATCAAAAAACTATTGGTCGAGACAGAGTAGCTCGAGCTGTTTTCGCTGCTGCCGAGTCCATGGGTATAAGTGATAGGAAATTGTTGGAGAGTTTTACGGAACAAGTGAGCCAGCGCTTAGAGGTGGCCCATCCATTCCCAGGCATGGAGGAGTTTGTTCCTCGGCAAATTAAACAGACTGTGTCCCCCTCCCAAATTCAGGCAATGGTTAAGGAGATTCTAACTGCAGACGAATTTTCTCCCCAGGCCAGAAGCCAAGTCATTTCTGGAATCAAACTCAGCGATAATGCCTTAAGGGTTCTTGAAAGGAGATATCTGTCAAAGGATGGGGAGGGGAAGATAATTGAGACCCCACAAGAACTATTTCGCCGCGTCGCCAGGCATATTGCCTCAGCCGAGCTCCATTATGATGCCGAAGCAGATGTTTTCTTTTGGGAAGAGGCATTCTATCAGTTAATGGCAAACCTAGATTTCTTACCCAACTCCCCTACATTAATGAATGCCGGCCGCGAACTAGGGCAACTATCAGCTTGCTTTGTTTTACCTATTGAGGATTCTATGGAGTCTATTTTTGACGCGGTTAAATATACTGCTTTGATTCATAAAAGTGGCGGAGGTACCGGCTTTTCCTTTTCTCGACTTAGACCGACAAGTGATAGAGTGGGTTCTACAGGTGGCATTGCTAGTGGCCCTGTCTCTTTCATGCGAGCCTTTGATGTCACCACAGATGTCATAAAGCAAGGTGGCATGCGCCGCGGAGCCAATATGGCAATACTCAATGTTGAGCATCCCGATATCTTGAAATTCATCACGGCTAAGGAAGACCCAGAAGCTTTAACCAATTTTAACCTTTCTGTAGCTGTGACCGACGAGTTTATGAAAGCAGTGGAAAAAGGCACCGATTACAATTTGGTGAACCCTCGGACTGGAGAGGTGGCGGATAAGCTTAATGCCAAGGAAGTATTTGACAAAATAGTTGATATGGCTTGGCGTACCGGTGACCCAGGTGTTGTATTTATTGACGAGATAAACAGGCATAACCCCACGCCTAAATTGGGCAAAATAGAAAGCACTAACCCCTGTGGGGAACAACCCTTGCTCCCCTTTGAATCCTGTAATTTAGGCTCCATAAACTTGTCCAAGATGGTGGCGGATAAAGATGGCCAGCCATACATTGATTATGACAAGCTATCTCAAACAGTCAAGCTGGCAGTCCGATTCCTTGATGATGTTATCGAAGTCAACCAATTTCCCTTGTCAGAGATCACGGAGATGACAAAAACTACCAGGAAAATAGGCCTGGGGGTGATGGGTTTTGCCGACATGTCGATTCAGCTTGGTATCCCTTATGATAGTGAAAAGGGACTTGCTACAGCTGAGGAAATTGCGCATTTCATTTCTGAAGAGGCGGATAAAGCCTCGATAGAGTTAGCCCAAGAAAGGGGAGTTTTCCCTGCTTTCCAGGAAAGCATTTATGCCATGCCCGATGGTCTTCGTTTTCGAAATGCCTCTCGGACTACCATTGCTCCTACTGGCAGCTTGAGTATAATCGCTAATTGTTCCAGTGGCATTGAACCATTATTCGCCTTAAGCTACGTGCGCCATATCCTGGAAGGCGAAGAATTTATAGAGGTGAACCCTTATTTTGAGGAGACGGCCAAGAGCGGAGGGTTCTATTCCCCAGATCTAATGAAGCAACTAGCTGAAGGAAAGAGGTTAAAAGACGTAGAAGAAGTTCCTGAAGAGATAAAGAGGCTCTTTATCACCGCCCATGACATATCTCCTGAGTGGCACGTTAAGATGCAGGCAGCATTCCAAAAATTTACTGATAGCGCTGTATCCAAGACGGTCAATTTCCCTCACGTTGCAACGCCCGAGGATGTAGCTAAAGTGTATATGCTGGCTCACCAGGAAGGCTTGAAAGGGATAACTATTTATCGTGATAGGAGTCGAGATAGTCAGGTACTCACTGTAGGTGAGGGGGTAAAAAAGACTGAAGGTAAGCTAGCTCCCCGGAAAAGGCCTAAAGTTACCAGGGGTGTAACCGAAAGGGTAAATACCGGGTGTGGTTACATCTATGTGACAGTAAATTTTGATAGTCGGGGAATATCCGAAGTTTTCTCCACCTTAGGAAAGGCTGGAGGTTGTGCCGCAGCACAGCTTGAGGCTATCAGCCGCCTAACATCCCTGGCTCTGAGGTCTGGAATAGATGTAGATTCTATTGTAAAGCACCTGCGCGGCATTAGATGCCCTTCTATTGCCTGGGAGCAGGGGCATGCTATTTTGTCATGTGCCGATGCTATCGCTAGCGTGCTGGAGAAGTACATTAGAGAAAAGCCTACTACTAATCCAGGTACGCCTTCCCAAAATCCTGAGCTGGTTAAAAGTTGGGCCGGGCAATGCCCCGATTGTGGTGGTCCCCTGATTTACCAGGAAGGCTGCAATATTTGCCTCGCCTGTGGCTTTACTAAATGCGGATAGGGCACGAGAAAGGCATGTGCTGAGCGGAGTCGAAGGATGGGTAGATCAAGAGGTAGTTATTATTCAGCTCTTAAGCGGATAACCAAAGTTGCCAATTCGGATTTTGGCTTAAGGAAGATTTGTAATTCTATCGCCAAAAGCACTGCCAAGGCAATGCATGCAAATGGCTGCCGCATTTTATCCCTCAATTCCCAAAGGGAATATTTGATCACTATAGGCACATATGGTTTGAGCGACCTTTATCTGAAAAAGGGCCCCCTCGATGCCCGTAAAAGTCTCCCGGAGATCCTTGAGGGGGAAGTGGTATTTATTGTCGATGCTGCTAAAGATGAAAGAGTTCAATATCCCCAAATAGCACTAGCGCAAGGAATATCTTCTATACTTGGGGTCCCTATACTTGGGAAAGGAGAGGCTATCGGGGAGATTCGAATTTACACTCGTGAGCCTCGCCAATTCTCCGAAGCTGATAAAAGCTTCCTCCTCAGTGTTGCTGATATGTGCGCCGTCATCTTTGAGAGAGCAGAGCTTCATCAATTGCTGGAGCAAGACTATAAGGCAAGTAAGAGACGAAGAAAATCGTCCCAGGTATCTCTGTTACCTACTACTACGCTGAGGCCATCTAGTTTCGCTCATCCCAGCGAGGAGGATTTTGCCAAACTTTTAGACTTTTACTGTATTGAATGGCTTTATGAGCCTCGTTCCTTTCCTCTTAAGTGGAAAGGCGGCAAGATAGCAGAGATGTTCACTCCCGATTTTTATTTGCCCGAGTTAGACCTTTATATTGAACTCACTACATTAAAACAAAATCTGCTAACCGAGAAGAATCGCAAGCTACGCCAGCTCAGAGAACTTTACCCTGAAGTCAATGTCAGGCTTCTGAACAAGAATGATTTTCTCAAGCTGCTAGCCAAATATGGTTATGGCCCTCTAGGCGAAGCTAAAGTAGAGGGAATCGATCGAGTCTTGTACAGTCATGCCAAAATTCAACAAAGGATAAGAACCCTGGCCAGACGCATTTCGCGTGATTACGTTGGTCAGCGATTAATGCTAATAGGCATATTGAAGGGCGTTGTCTGCTTTATGGCTGATCTGATGCAGCAACTTTCCATTCCGGTTACCCTGGACTTTATGGCTATCTCATACTATGGTGGTGATGGTCAGGTAGTCAAGATAACCAGAGACCTCGATAGCAGCATAACAGGGCAACATGTACTGATGGTTGAAGATATTGTAGATACTGGCATGACACTGAATTACATTCTCAGTCATCTCTCTGCTCACAATCCTGCTAGCCTTCGCGTTTGTACCCTGCTTGATAAGAGAGCACGTCGATTGATAAATGTTCCGCTTGATTACGTGGGCTTTGAAGTTCCCGATGAGTTCGTAGTGGGTTATGGATTAGATTACAACGGAGAATACCGTAATTTGCCCTTTATTGGCATCCTCCATCCCGAGCTAATCAAAGGCGAGGAGCTGCGATAACCAACCCCAACTTAACTCCTTCCTTCCATAGCGATACTTATAGCTCGTATAACAATAAAACAGCAAAAAAACTGGGGATAAAAAGTTGCCCCAAGTAACCTCCCTTTTCTTGGCTCTCCACCCACCTTCTTTTCTGCTTCCGCCTACCTTGCGCTGGATTTTTTACTTCCCAACACCTTTCAGCTTCCACTTACTCAGCGGTCGGCCACACTTGCCAAGTTTCTGTTCAATTACTTGGAGCACCATTATATTAACACACCCCTAAAACTTTGTCAAGGGGTTGTACTCGTTCATATGATTAGTGACACCCCCTCCTTTCTTTTGTTTTGTTGATAAAGCTTAAGAAATTCCTGTGGAGTAAGGTATCCCAGTGCCTGGTGGGGTCGTACGGTATTATATACCCTT
>Ga0307432_1000102_pt1 | contig 70302 bp, 55 predicted proteins | sample SalMarWE160150MG_FD_202158 | JGI IMG/M metagenome (GOLD analysis project Ga0307432, IMG submission 202158) | Salt marsh sediment microbial communities from the Plum Island Ecosystem LTER, Massachusetts, United States - WE1603-150 | ecosystem: Environmental > Aquatic > Marine > Intertidal zone >...
CGTAGCGGTCCTCGCCTTCCGTGGCTGCATGTCGGTCTACATACCAGCGCAAGGACGACCGCGCAAACTGCCTATTTTAACATCTCCCGGCCCTGTCTTGCATTGCAGACGGCTGATCTGTTACGATGTACGCAAGGCGTCGTATCCAGGCTCGTTTGACTTCGAGCTTCGAATAGCTTGACGCGCCAATGAAGGAGTACCGCGACAATGCCGACCGCACGCATTGCGCCCGATGCACACCTTTCTGTTGCTCAATGAGAAGTGACGTATCGACAAGCACGGTTTGGAAGCGTCGCCCACGTTGTCTCGGTAAATCCGGGCGATGTGATTGAGTCATGTTTCGTCTTCTGCTTCCTCCAACTGGCTGGCAAACCCCAGCGCCACAAATCCCTGTCGGATGAACTCATCTCGCAACGACTGGGCATGCTCCGCAACGAGCCGAGTCTGTTCCAGGTCGCTGAGTGCCTCGCGAAATGCTGTCAACTGGCCAGCAGTCACATGACCAGCGGTCGCTGACGAGCGTACGCCAGACTCGAGTATTGAGAGTATGTCCTTATGTATTTCGCTACTCTGAGCAGCAGATTCCCACATCTCGGCCACGGTGCCCTTCAGGGCGTCGAGGTTGAGCTGTGTTTCGAAATCCTCCAAAGGATCGATGCTTTCGATGATCTCCCTTGCCCTCTTCAACAGGTGGTCATCGATCCCTTTGGCCATGCGGCGCTGTACAGACCGGTGACCAACAGCAGCCGCTGTATGTGTGGGCTCTGCAGAAATGACCGACTGACCGGTTTCGTGCACGGCAGCGTAGGCAAGAGCGTTCCCGGTGCCGGTGTCGCGTCCTTTGGGTACAGGAACCGAAGTGCGGTCCAGTGTTGTCTGGACGTCGTCGGCACATGCGGTGCCATTCATCGTTGCTCCCTTCTTGTCAAGTATGCAGTCTCGAGTCGTTCAGACTCTCGTTTCGCCTCCTGCAAGAATCCCCTGACCGTTGCATCCTCTGACGGCCCAACCCAGTAGTAGTCAATGTCGATTAGCAATCCCGCTTCCGGGGCTTTCTCTCTCTGTTTGGCACGTCTGAGCTGATCCAACAGGACCTCGTGTTGCCCCTCGGGCAGTAGGTGTGGTGGTGACTTGAGTCTCGGGTCCAATTGCAGAGGTGCCGAGACTTGGTGGTACGGCCCAGTTCGGACTCGTGCACCTTTTTTTCGATCCGCGAGTTCGAATGTCGATGTGATTTGGTGGTCTCGGGGCTGCAGCGTTGCATCGCCTGATTCTGTGTTTTGCCAATCTGCGACCGGGGCAAATTTGACAGATAACTGCTCCGCTTCTTCGATTGAGTCCGTACCGATGACGTTTACTTGCCGACTGCCGAACCGCATCCATTTTCGGAGATCGAGACGTCCCTTAATAGTCGCGAGTGCTGTTGCAGCAAGCTCAGTGAAATCACACTCGACTTCGCCGATAGGATTCCTATCAACGATCAATCGCTCCGAATGAAATACGATCGTAATGTCCAGCTCAGGACAAACAAGTCTGGCTCCGGTGGGAACCATTTCCTGTGGGAACCATAGCTGGCCGGTGACGTCGCCCAGGGCTCCCTCAAGGATCAGGATCAGCTCTCCGCATCGATCCAGGTACCTGTAACCGTGCTCATACCGGGCCTCGAATATCCGCTGCCGCGGAACGGGTTTTGTGCGCGTAGCCATCTCGCCGAGACCTCACGTAAATCGGCCACCGGGGCCGCTCCGGACATGCCCGGACCGATCTTCTCTTCGACAATGAAGTATAACCACCTGAATCGTTCAACACCACAGGCGCTCGGATTCGAGCTTTATGGGACGTTGGTGCCACACTATAACAACCATGGCGCTGGCCGCTCCCGTTCTCCTGACCCAGCGATCGCCCTGAGCCAAATGCATGATACCCCGCAGTCTACCCCTTCATTACCCCGATCGGTCTGAGTTTGGCGACGCGGCGGCTGATGTCGGCGTTGTGGAGGACGTCGACGACCTGGAGGACGTCCTTGTAGGCCTCGGGCTGTTCTTCGTCGAGGCCGGTTCTACCGCGGCCTCCGGCAACAATCCCAACGAATCGGTCATGACGCGCTTAGATTTCGTCAGGCGGCCCGCCGTTTGCGCCAAACGCCTGTTACGACCCAAGCGAGGGCCGCGACGATGATCAGCCAGGGCGCCATCACAATCAGGCCATAGGCGATCAGGCCCAAGGAGGCGTACAGACCGGCAAGTCCGTCGCGCAGGCGATTGCGGATTGAATCGCGCGAACGCTCCGGTCCGGGGCTGATGGCCGATTTCTCACCGAGCGTCAGGCTTACAACGCCAATCGTGTTGGGATCAATGCGCGATAGATCGCCCAACCCGGTCCCACTGATCTGCCGTGAGGCTACCCGCCCCAATGACTCCAGACAAGAGATGACCACTTCGATCTCACTGCTTTTGATTCCGAGGCGGAACGTCCCGGCCCAGCTACCATCCGTTCGCTGGTTGCTCGCCGATGCAAGAACCTGAACACCCTTGTCGGCCACCAATTCGCTGAGCTGTTTCCGTGCCGGCTCGAACTCGGCGACTTCGACGACGATACTCCCGCTGGGCACTTCGCGGCGCTGCTCGGCCAATGTCAAGGACAAGTCGCAGAGGCTGTCGGCCGCCCCACCGATGATCCGGCCGGCCTCGCCAGACAGAGTCTTCTCCGTTGTGCGGCCCAGTGTCGTGATTGAGTCCACCAGAGCTGCGAACCGTCCGGCCGGCACTCGAATATCGACCTCGGCCATGCTGGAACCGTCATTCTTACGTGTCGTGTGATTGGAGATGATTGATGCGGCATGTTCCTCGACAATCGACTCAAGCTGGTCGAGAGCCGGGGCAAGCGTGTCTATCTCCACACCAATCGAGCCCGTCGGCAGTTGGCGCGAACGCTCGAAAAGGACCAGGGCCACGTTGCACTTCACCTTGTCGGCCCAATCGGCCGTTGCATCACTGAACCGATGATCATTCACCTGGCGCTGCTCGACGCGCCCAAGGCTCTCGATCACAGTGACCAACTCCGCGAATCGGGCAAGACTGATACGAAGCTGATAGTTGCCTATCAAGGTGCCGTCATCGCGCTTGGATGTGTTGCCGGAGGCGAGACGCTCGCCAAACTCTGCCAGGGCGTCGCTCAGTGCGTTGGCAGCCTGGTCGAGGACCGGCACCTCGACCGAGAGCGAAGCCGAGGGTACGACGCGGTCCGGTTCGTGAATGGTCAGGGTAATCGTCGACAAGGCCACTCGATCCGCCATGACCCGGAGTTGGCCGGTAAGCTGCTCGATCTGGGAGCGGACGCGCGTCATCTCCCGCTCGACCTCCAGAAGCGCCGACATCTTGTCTACGAAGGACTTATTGGCGATCAGGTCGGTAAGCCGCTTCTCGGTTATCTCGAGACTGGCAATCCGGGCTTCGAGGTCGACGTATTCAGCGGTGACGTCGGCGGCCTTGACGTTCTCCGCCTCTACCCGGCCAAGGGCCTTAAGCGCCGCAAACAGCGCCTCGAACTGCTCGGGCACAACCCGGATGACCATAAGGCCGGCCAGCGCCCCACCCGGCCTCTCCCGCGCCGATACGTCGGCCACAAAGGCGCCGTGCTCTTTGGCAATGCTTTTGGCCCGCTCCACCGCCGAGGAATGTGAGTCCACTTCAAGCGTGAGATCCCCGGTCTTGATGATCTTGGCATTCGCCTGCGCCGGTTGCTGCTGTGCCGGAGAAGCACCGGCCGTGCGGACCTGCTGCCGCATGATGGTTTCTGGAGGCTCCCAAGCGTAGACGTATGGGGCAGCGTAGTCAGCATCCGGGCTCGTATCCGGCGTGCCGTCGCCGTCGGAATCACCAGTGGGATCTATCACTACCGTGCCGGTCGGAGTGTCGTGGTACACGATTAACTTCTTGGCTGCGGGAGGTCTGACGACCTCGAGCCCAAATGCATTATCGGGATCCTCATGTGCAGCCGGGGTCGCATTGGCGTATTCCTCTCTAGCGCTCCCTCCCCTCATCCTCCTGGCTCGGTGCCGTGGGCGCCGCTCGTCTTCTCCGAAGGGCTTCAATGGCCTTCTCTTTGCTCGCGTTTTGTGCTCGAGCACATCCCCGCGGACAGCTGTGTTGGCAGCGCGTTCGTACTCAAGCGGATGCACCGGAATGCCCCAGCCCGAGTCGGCGTCGGGGGTAATCTCCCCAGACGCCGTTTCAAAAGCCGGACCAAGAACAGGGAGAGTGCGAAAGACTCCGGCGACTCCATTGCCGAAGCGCAAGTGTCCAATCTGAAAGGCGAGGAACAAAACGGCGGCAGTGGCTACGCTGGCGGCCACAAACTGCCAGACTCTCCCGCGCCTGCTCGGCGATGCATGAGCGGCGGCTCCACCTGGAGCGGCAGACGAAATCGCGTTCCACATGCTCTTGATCTCCTCGTCAGTTGGCCCGCCGGCAGTAGCTTCTGCCAGCAGGGCCGTTGTCCGGCACAGTTCGTTCCACTCGGCCGCGCAGCTCGGGCAGGCCTTCAAGTGCGCCTCCAGATCCGACCAGTCGCGCTGGGGCGTTGACCCTTCAAGCCGGGTCTCATGTACTCGCTGATCAATCAGTTCTCTTGCTTTGTGACAGTCCATGGCACTGACCTAATCATATTCGCACGGGCCCTTATGACTCCTTGTCTCGGAGGCTTCTCGCGGGTTTGCCGGCGACGTACTCCTTAAGTCGGTCGCGCAGGTCCCGACGCGCTCTAAAGAGTGTTACCTTCACGCGTGACTCGCTCCATTGAAGGACACCAGCCGCCTCCTTCACGCTCAGACCCGAGAGCTCGCACAGTACGACCACATCGCGCTTGGCCCCCGGAAGCTGGCTCAGGGCCCGCCGGACTGCTTCGCGAGTCTCCTGGTCCGGTATAGAACCCTCGCCCTTCCGTATCCGTGGTACGAGCCGGAGGACGGCCGATCTATCGATCAGGGCACGATTTCTGCCCTCGCGGCGTGCCAGCTCGATGGCTACCGATCGCGCCACAGCGAAGAGCCACGTCGTGAATGTGCTTTGCCCTTTGAACTGGGCGATCGAGCGCGTAACCCGAAGGAACGTTTCCTGCACGATCTCAGCGGCGTCGTCACGCGAGTGCGTGCGAAGCCGTGCATACCGCCAGACCCTGTTCACGTGTCGGCGATACAGGACCTCCAACGCGGCCGAGTCGCCCCGAGCGGCTCGCGCGGCTAGCTGCAACTCTGCGTCGGGCATCGCGATCTCCTGTCCTGTTAGACGACGCCGGACGCCGCCGGTTACGCCGATAACCAGAAAATCTACCACGACGATCCTTCGGATGTGGTCCCGTGGACCGATGGATTCAGCCGTGGTAACCGGCGGTCGAACTGCAATCTGGAGAATCGTCGTGCGACACTGCTGATTACCCCTTCATCACCCCGATCGGGCGGAGTCTGGCGACGCGGCGGCTGATGTCGGCGTTGTGCAGGACGTCGACGACCTGGAGGACGTCCTTGTAGGCTTCGGGTTGTTCTTCGTCCAGGCCGGTCCGGCCGCGGGCTTTGGCGATGACGCCGCGGTCGAGCAGCTCCCGTTTGATCGAGCGGCCCTTGGCGGCGCGGATGGCTGCACCGCGCGACATCAGTCTGCCGGCACCGTGGCAGCAGCTTCCAAAGGTATTCTCCATTGCGCTTGGCCGACCGACCAGTACGTAGCTCGACCGGCCCATATCACCCGGTACGAGGACGGGTTGGCCGATGGACTTATACCGATCGGGCAACTCGGGGTGGCCGGCGGGGAAGGCCCGCGTCGCACCCTTGCGGTGGACGCACAGCTCGGTCATTCTGCCGTCGACCTCATACGATTCCATCTTCGCGATGTTGTGGGCTACGTCGTAGATGAGTGACAATCCCATGCGCTCCGCCGACATATCAAAGAACTCCGAAAACGCCTGGCGGACCAGATGCGTCATGATCTGCCGGTTGGCCCAGGCGAAGTTGGCCGCCGCTCCCATCGCACCCAGGTACCGCTGACCCTCGGGCGACTCGACCGGGGCGCATACGAGCTGCTTGTCCGGCAGCTCAATTCCGTACTTGCGCGGCGCGTTGTGCAGCTCCTTGATCGCATCGTCGCAGACCTGATACCCCAATCCTCGCGAGCCCGAGTGGATCGCAACGGTGATGTTCCCTTCGACTAGATCCATCGCACTGGCTGCCTGCGGATCGTCGATACGCTCGACGACCTGGATTTCGAGGAAGTGGTTCCCGCTACCGAGCGTGCCACACTGGTCATGGCCTCTTTCGATCGCCCGTTGGGAGAGGAAATCGGGCCTGGCGTTGTCGATCCGCCCACTGGCCTCGGTCATCTCGATGTCACTCTTCCACCCGAAGCCTCTGTCGACGACGTAGTGTGATCCGTCGACCATGATGCGGTGCAGCTCTTTCTTACTGAACTTGATGATCCCACCGCGACCGACGCCGCAGGGGACTGTCTTGAAGAGCTTCTCTATGAGTTGTTCCATGCGAGGCTGCACGTCTTTGAGCGTGAGGTTGGTGCTCAAGAGCCGGACGCCGCAGTTGATGTCGTACCCGACGCCGCCGGGGCTGATTACACCGCCCTGTTTCGGGTTGGTCGCCGCGACGCCGCCGATGCAAAAGCCGTAGCCCCAATGGATGTCGGGCATGGCCAGGGAATGCTTCACGATGCCCGGCAGCATTGCGACGTTGGCGACCTGCTCGGGTGACTGGTCCTGTTTGACAGACTCGATCAGAACGTCGTCAGCGTAGATGATGCCGTCCACGCGCATGCCCGGTTTATAGGATTTCGGGATGCGCCAACTGGTGTCGTCGATTCGCTCGAGCGGTCCTTTGTAAGGTCCGGGCATGGCTCTAGATATCCACAATGAGGCTGGCTTCAAAACCACCGGGTATCGAACGGACGTCAAGTTCGTGATAGGTTATCGCCTTGACCTCGCGGTGTAAGGCGCTGCGACGATCGTCCAGAATCGCGGTTTGCAGCGTAGCGGTGAGGTGGTCGTTGGTAAAGGTTGCAACGTCGACCGATGTGACCACGCGAGCGTCTCGATCGAAGATGGTGAGTACCTCGGCCAGGTAATCGCGCAGCAGCTCGGCCGGTTCTTCGCCGATCAGGTTGATCGAAACGGGTTCCGAGTCGCCGCCGGCTTTTACATCGCCGATGACGTCGTACAGAGCCTCGCCGGCCGGCGCGAGCAGATCGGGCAGCGTGGCGGCGCGCACGCGGATGCCCATGTCGGCCGTGTGATCGAAAAGCTCGTACGACGGCTCCATAACGTGTATTTAACGCTGGTGCCAATCCGGGAGCAACATGTGATCGCCGCCGCGTGGATGAAGGCATGAAAGGCGGGAAAGAGTATGCGGAAACCGGTTATCGGCGTGATGGGCGGATCGGAGGCGACAACGAAGGTCGCCGCGATGGCTGAGCAGCTCGGAAAGCTCATTGCCGAGCGCGGTTGGATTCTGCTCAACGGCGGGCGGAATCGCGGCGTGATGGCTGCCTCAGCTCGCGGGGCGAAAGAGGCTGACGGGACCGTGATTGGCATATTACCCGACACCACGACGGCAAGAGCCTCGCCCGATCTGGATATCGCGGTGGTGACCGGGCTGCACGACGCCCGGAACCTGATCAATGTGCTGTCGAGCGATGTCGTGATCGCCTGTCCCGGATCACTGGGGACGTTGTCCGAGATCGTGCTCTCTTTGAAACACAAGAAGCGCGTTATCCTGCTCGGGTTCGATGATGAGGGTCCGGAGCTCAAGAAATACCACAAGCGTGGACAGCTCACCCGCGCCGCCACGCCGGAAGAGGCAATCGAACAAGCCGACGCCGTGTTGGCAGAAGCGGACGGCTAACAGCAGCTTGAATGGGTAAAGCCAATTATCAGGCGGCCCACATCGCGGCTTCTACGTCTGTTTCTTCAGCGACTTCGATCAATTTCTGGTACGTTAGCGTCGCCATGTCTGTAGGGTCCGTACCGGTAGACCACAGTCGGGCACGAAAGATGTGTACGAGGCTTACTCGCCCATCGCCAATCTCGATCGCCCGCGTGCTTCCGATCGATTCTCCTCGCTGGACGCCGGCAATGGCCCGCCCTATACATCGGGAGTACAATGACATCAAACCTGCGGTTACAGCCAGAGAACTCGTTTGAGGGGCGTTTCGACTGCGCCGACGCAGCTTGGGTTGGACCATGCCACACCGCGCGACAACGCTTACATATCCCCAGACCGATCGGCAGGCGCGCGAGGAACCGACCGCTCGTGTGCGGCGCGGACGGGTGGATTGGCGCGTTTGCAGGAGCTGGCAGGAGCATCTGTTGGGGCCGGGCTCGCCGGATTGGCTTGCCTTAGAGTGTGAACCTCGCGCCGAACCCGTCAAGGCGGGATACGCGCGTACGACCTGGCGGGTCGCTCTGGGCGACCGCACCGTGTTCGCGAAGGTGATCGACCATGGTGGATTCGTGGGCTGGCTGAAACGTTGTACTGCTGCTGACACGGCGCGACGCGAGTGGCGGGCGTTGCGTCAGGCCCGCTCGCGCGGCGTGTCTGTGGTGCGTTCTCTGGCGATCGGCGTTGACTGGGGTGTTTCGCGGCGGACGGTTTTGATTACCGAAGGTCTGCCCGATGCGATCAGTCTCCCGGATGCCTGGCGGCAATGCGTGGAGCAAGCCTCGGGACATGAACGCCGTGCCACTGGAAGTGACCTGATCAATGCGGTTGCGCGGCTTTTCGCGGTGGCCCATGAACGCGGATTCGTTCATGATGACGCCCACCCAAACAACATCCTGATGCACTCCAAGCCCAATGGGAAGCTTGAGACCTCGTATGTTGATGTGCATTCTTCGTGGTTTGCCCGTCGACCCGTGTCCGTACGACGCAGCGTGGAGTCATTGACGCAGCTCGAACAGTTCTTTCATCGTCGCGCGACGCGAACGGAGCGACTTCGGTTTTTGCGCAGCTATCTCTCCCGGCGTGAGTCGATGGCCCAATACTGGGGCGAGCAGTGGGTTGACCGCGCGTTTCTTGCAAGATTGGCACGGGCGGAGATATCACATGCGCGGCGGCTTGCATGTCGGCGCGATCGGCGGTTGCGTCGTTGCGGGAAATATTTCGCGACGTTCCCGTTGAACGATGGATGGAAAGCGACGGCGGCGCTACGCCTCGAGCGGCGCCATGTCTTCCCTGAGACCGATGTTCCCGATCGGACGGAGGATGATTGGTGCGCGTTGCTCAACCCGCCGGCGAGGAGCTTGGCTGACGGGCGCGCCGCCGTCGGGGCTTTTGATCAATCCGGTCTGCACGTTGAGACAAACCGCCTGGAACGGCTCGTCGAACGCGTCTCCGCAACGTGTTTTGGATCCGCTCACTGGCGGGTCTTTGAGCGGTCGCACAGGATGCGGCATCGTGATGTGCCGGCAGAGCTGATTCTCGCATACGCTAAGCATCAAAGGCATGGGCTCATCGATGCGACCGTGCTGATCCGCCCGACGCGCGTTGACACGGATTCCGCCAAGGCGGTGGCCCATCGGCTTCCGGGAGGCTGAACGGATGAGTGGAATCGAGATTGTTCGCGGTGACATAACCAAACAGGACGTCGATGCGATTGTCAACGCCGCCAATGAAACGCTGCTTGGCGGCGGTGGGGTGGATGGTGCGATCCACCGTGCGGCCGGCCCCGAGCTGCTGGCGGAATGCCGGACGCTTGGCGGTTGCCGGACCGGGGAAGCGAAGATCACGCGAGGTTATCGGCTGCCGGCCAGGTATGTGATTCATACGGTGGGACCTGTCTGGCAGGGCGGTGCCGCGGGCGAGGTCGATCTACTTGCCTCATGTCATCGATTCTCGCTGAATCTCGCCCGGGAACACGGCTGTGAGACCGTTGCGTTCCCGGCGATTAGCTGCGGTGTGTACGGCTACCCATTGCGAGCAGCGGCGGAGGTCTCGCTATCGACGGTTTGGGATGACCTTGAGCGACACGGGAAACCCGGGCTGGTGCGTTGGGTGATGTTTGACGAGGCGGTCTATCGGACGTGGATCGACGTGCACCGCTTGCTCAAGTCCTGAGGGCTGGTTTTCGGGCGTTCGATGGCTTCGACTCCGTCCTCGATATGGTTGACTCGCGCTTGACAGGGATTCTGGCGATCCCAAGAATGCATTAGTGGGAAAAGCTTCGGTGGGCGTTGATCGGATCGGTGTTGGGCGGCATGCGTCGCTCAGACGGTTTGGCGCTTCCGTCGTGAGCAATCCTATGTTCACTGTCCATCGGCCAGGGCAGCGTCGAGCCCAACCCTGGGTGAGATAGGGTATCTGGCTGGCGTGGGCATGGAGTTGGACGTTGCGCGACTTGAAGAAGGTGGACCTCGAATGATGTGTATGCATGCTGTGTTGGATGTCCGGCGGTGGTTTGTAAGCCTTATGGTTGGTGTGATCGTGCTGACCGTGCTGGCGGGTGAGGCTCTCGCTGGGGATCGGTATTACGTACTGCGAGATGGCCGGAAGGTGCCGCTTGCAAAGTCGGACTCCGAGCTGGGTGTCGTCTTCCGATCTCATGACGAAGTTGAGGAGGCCAGGCAGAGACTTGAGGCTGCGGGCTATGGGATTGTGGAGGACATCGAGGACGCACCCCACGCGCGTGTGAAGATCCTGCGGGTTACGAGCATGGGTGACGTTGCCTTGGGCGATGTCGAGGCCGACGAGAGCGTCGAGGATGTTCAGCCGATCTACCGGTTTGCGGGAGTGGAGAGCCCTGTCATTCCTACAGGCACGGTTGTGTTGAAACTGCGCAGCGGCTTGTCCGCCGAGCAGCGCGAGTCGCTTTGGGAGGAATACGGGATAGGCGAGGTGGAGATGTTCAGGGGTCTGCACGGTGTCTACATCGTCACGCCGGTGAATCCCGACGCCGACGATGTGTTGATTGCCGAGCAACTCGCCGACGACTACCGAACGCTGTGGGCGAACCCGGACTTCCGTATGGCTGCGCGCCCCACGCAAGAAATACCATCCGATGAGTACTTTGGGCACCAGTGGCATCTGCACAACACTGGTGAATCTAGCGGTAAGGTCGACGCCGACATCGATGCGCTCGAAGCCTGGGAGATCACCGAGGGCACGGGTGTTCTGTTCGGCATGTTCGATCAGGGTTGTGACGTTGACCATGAAGACCTGAGGAGTAACTACATTGGCGTCGGACAAGATATCGCCCGCCCGCCGTTTGACGACCCGCGTCCCAAGCTTTGGTGGGACGCTCACGGTACGGCGGTGATGGGGCTTGCGGTTGCGGCGGGAAACTCCGTTGGTGTGCGGGGTGTTTCGTATCGTGCGCGGTTTACGGCGTCGCGCGGGGTGGGCGAGTACGTCAATACTTCGGCAATTGCCAGCGCGTTTACTTTCGCGCTCGATCAGGGCGTCGATATTCACATCAACAGTTGGGGGTATTTGTCGTTCATCCCGAGCCCACCGGTCATCGTGGAAGCCATTGAAAGGGCGTTTCGGGAAGGGCGAGATCTGGATGGCGAAGGTGGAGAGGACCCACTCGGTATGGTTATCGTCTTTTCCACGGGAAACGAGAATACTGAAATTGCTCGCGGATTTTCACTTGCGGCGCTTCCCCAAGTGATCGGTGTCGGTGCCAGTACCGATAGTGACAGTCGCTCCAACTTCAGCAACTACGGCCCCGACATGAATTTCGTTGCTCCGGGAGCGGGTGAAGGCAGCGCGGGGATTGCGACCACGGATAACGAGGATGGCAAGGAAAGCGGGGCGGATGGATACAATGTCGGTGGCGTCAGCGTGGATCCAGAGTCCCCCTGGTTTGCCTATGGCACGGACATCGACCCGGACGGAAAGTACACGGGAACGTTCGGCGGTACGTCGGCGTCTTGTCCGATCGCGGCAGGCGTAGCGGGACTCGTCCTTTCCGTAAACCCCAAGCTGACTGCTACCGACGTTCGAATCATCATGGAGCATACATGCGATCAGGTCAGCCCCGACGACGCACACTACGACGGCATCACGAACAAAAGCCTGACATATGGTTACGGAAGAATCAACGCTGAGCGAGCCGTCAAGGCCGCACGGGACACGTTGACAAGCGGTGGTTTCACCTGGCCTGATGTTCCCACCGATGTCCGCGTGGACGGCACCACGCTGCGATGGAAGGCAGGTGTCGGTGCGGATGAGTTCCTCGTCATAGAGAGCATGGACGACTTTGACTTCGCACCAGAGGATGATGCCTGTTATGACAACTTACAGCTTGGATGCAGCGGGGTCACGCCGGCGTCACTGCCCAACGGTTCTTCCGTCCTGTATGTCGGGTGCGAAGGGCTTTGCGATCCGGGCAGCGAGCAAAGCGTAGATTTTAAGCGACCGGCGGTCGGCTCCAAGCTCTTTGCCATCTACGGTCGAAGTGCCAGCGGCCGATATTCGTTCGGTGGGATCGCCGAGGGGAGCGCCGTCCCGCCTCCCGCTGTGACGATTGCCGCGTCGCCGCTCGGGGGCTCGTCGCCGCTGACGGTTCGCTTCAATGGTAACGCGGTCAGTCAACTCGGTATCGACCACAGCCAAACAGCGTGGGACTTTGATGTGGATGACAGCATCACTGTTGATGCGACGACGCCTGCGGCGAGCTTTACATACATCGTCCCAAGCGGCGAGGTTCGTACATTCACGGCCCGTTTGACCATGGTTAACGTCGAGGGCGTTGTGGGATTCGACGAGTTGCGAATCCGCGTCGCCGGTGAGGGCGCCATCGACGGCGCCGGCACGACTGAGGGGGCCGAGATCCGGATTCTGATCAGCGTTCCGGGCACGCCGGGCTCAGACATGCCCACGGGTACCTCGCCGTTCAGCGTCCAGATGCGGATCGAGACCGACACACCCGGCAGCATCGAATCCGTCGTTTGGGATTTGGGTGACGGGACCCGTACGAAGGGGCTCGTGGTGCCTCACACGTACATCAATGAGGGTAGCACAACTTTGGTGTTGCCGGTCACGGCCACGGTTACGACGACCACGCCGGGAGGGGCGATCGTCACGGATACGGTTAACCGATTGATAACCGTCTATCCCGGTGTTGTGCATATCAACGTTGGTGAACCGGACCTTCCGGGTACCCGGCCGCTCGGAGAGGGTGGTTCGGCCATCGGTTGCGGCGTGATCGGCATGGTACCGCTGCTCTTTTGCTTCGCGTCATTGATGTTGCTGCGGCGTCGACGCTTCTGACACTACGGTGTGGCGTTGCGTCGGCGTGGTGGATCGTTCGCCGTGCCACATTTCGATCTGTTCGAGTTCTACCGGTTCATGTTGACCGTCCTGGTCACTGTCTATGGTGTTGTGAGGCTGGCGGTCTTCATCTGGCAATGGCAGGGCGCAGCCGGACAGGCAAGGGTCGGGTCCGCGTTTTTGTATCGCTATCTGATCGTGTTGCTTCTTCGGGCGCGTCTCCGCCGCTTTGCGTATGAGTTCACAACGATCGGCGGACTGGCTGCAATTCTCGTTCTTCTGATCCATTTGCACTGGCGTTAGAATGCACCGCACGTCATGGAAAAGGTCTCGACTATTCAATCGTCCTCGCTCGTGGATTTGCCGGACGACGAACTGGCTGCATACGGATTGGAGCTTGGGCTTGCGATTGATCCGGCTACGCAGCGTGGTGAGTTGCTCAGGCTGATTCGAGAATATCAGGAGCTGCTGATCGAGCTGGATCGGGGAACCCTGCTCGATGTGGTCGTGTGGGCGCGCGTTCCTGTAAAGCGATCAGCCGGCAAGGAGGAGCTTGCCAAGCAGATCGCCTCGATTGCGAAGGTGCGGTTCGACGGACTGTCGGATCGCGGGGTACGAGTGCTTGCCCGCCTGCGAGGTGTGGATGTGGGGGAGGGTGACTCCCGTGCAACACTGGAGCGGCGTCTCCGAAGGCAGGAGGGGCTTTGGGCACGACTGCAGCGGAAACGCCGGAGGATCGTCGGCTCGTGGATCACCAAGTTGGTCGAAGGTTCGCCCGCTGAAGGGGAGTACCAGTTCCTGCCGGAAGAGGACGCAAGCTCGTCATTGAAACAATCGATTGAGGAAAGCGGTGTAGTGAGCGGCATCGCCCACAAGCTTCGCGGTGCGGCTGATTCATATCTTCACGAAAAGCTTGACGAAATCGAACATCGGATCGACCGGAAGCTCGATGAGATCGACCACCGGTTGGCTGAATGGCGCGATCAGGAGATCAGGAACCGCCTGCGGATCGTGAAGATCACGCTGATCGCTGCGATTGTTGTGGCCATTATCAGCCTCGGTTACAATTACCTAAAGGCGCGGAGTCAACCGGTTGAACCGACGGCGTCGTCCGTCGAGGGTGCGCGGGAGAACGAACCGGTCCCGCAGTGCGATCGGTCCGTCGAACCGAAAGCTGATGTCGCCGGCGTGTTTGGAGAGGATCCCTAACGAATGTTGCCGAAGTCCAGTCAGCGCGTGTCCGCGGTCTTCAAGATCGCCAACAAAATCGCCCGCGAGTACGACCAGGAGTATGTGGGAACTGAGCATGTCCTGCTAGCCATTCAACAGGAGGGAACAGGCGTCGGCGCCACCGTCCTCGCCAACCGTGGCCTCACTGCTGAAAGGCTTCGCGAGGAGGTCGACAAGCTGGTGAAGAAGCGGTTGGAGGAGACATGGGTCTTCGGGCGCTTGCCTGGTACTCCGCACTTCAAGAACGTCATGGCCATCGCGATCGAGCAGTGTCAGCGGCTCAAGGGCAAGGAGGTCTGCACCGAGCATTTGCTGCTCGCCTTGCTGAAGGAGCGCGGGGGTGTTGCCTGTAAGGCGCTCAATAGTCTGGGTTTGACCTACGACATAGCCCGCAAGGATGTGCTCGAGTTGATGCCCAAGTCGTCGTCATGAGGGCAACCCGATGAGGCGAAAGAATAAAAGACCGAAAACGAGAGCGTTTTGCGCATCCCAATGTTGATCTGCGCCCGCGAACACAGCCGCGAGCGATTACATTCAACTCTATGCCGGCGATAAGGACACGCTGGACTGCATCCAGCACACGTCCACGAGCATCATCAACACCACCCTCGACGATAGGGAGACCGGCGGAATCCAGTAAGATTGTATGCACCCGGCCAGCGGTGATGGTTGGTTTCCGGGTCGTGATTTGGTTAGAATGGCAAACGTAGCGGAGCAAACCTCTACGAAGCCATCAGCGAGCGTTTCTTTGCAGCCAGATAACGCCTCGCCGCCATGATGCCGCGTTCGTTGGCTGGGAATCGGTGGCCGACGATCTCTCCGAACACGCGGGCAGCCAGGCGGGCGCCTGAGCCATTCCCTTCCAATGCCTGGGTGACCAGCGGCAGGCCGGTCCGCTCACCTAGTTGTCCCAGAGCACCTGCGGCCCGGAGAGCCACCGTTTCGATAGGATCGTTGAGGCGTTGACGAAGGAGGTAAGCGGCTTCCGCCATCTGGAGCGTACCTGCGGTGGCCACTGCGTGCTCTCTGATGGCTGGATCGGCGTCCTTCAGAAGACCGGCGATCGCCATACGGGCAGGCTTCGTTCCGATCCTCGCCAGAGCGTCAATCGCCTTGCGGCGTATCTCCGGATCGGGGGAGTCGGCGAGCTTGACGGCGGTCTTCTCCGCCTCGATTGTAGTCGCCCGCATGTCGGCGATCTCCGCCAGCGTTTCCAGCGCATGTTCTCGACTCATTTCAGTCTGGTCTCGGGTGGAGATACGCGGTCTCCAAGGGCGGTTGATCGCGACATCACTTACGGATTCTGGCGCGCTTGCTTCCGGTGTAGTGATTCCTTCGACATTTACGGAGGCGTGAGCCTCGCGCTCGGAGATGCGTTGGACAAACTGAAGGCCGGTCTTGTAAAGATTGACGTCATGCTGTCGGCACCATGCCACCGTGCCGCGGACCCACGTGTGGCGTCCCCCCTTTTCGACTTGCACGTGTACAACCTCGCCGCGATACATGGGGTACGCACTGTAGATGCACAACCCGCCGCGCGACACGTCGTGGACCGATGCGGCGAACTCGTCCGGTGCGCAGGTCGTATCGGGCAACCGCCCCGCATATACACACTTGACCATAACCCGTGCGTTGCAGGTGAAGCGCTTTGGACGAGCCCCGAAGACCTCGCCCCGGGATGGAGGTGGGCGGTGTTCCTGCTGTGACGATATCTCGTCGACCTCACCGGCCTGGTCGATCGGGAGGACGGGCGGCCCGTGTGACCAACACCGGTCGAACAGCGCGTTCCACCAGCCGAGCATATCGGGATCAAATTGTCGGCCCGCCTGGGTGTTCAACGCCCGATTCGCCTCCCGCGGTGTCAGCGGGTTACGGTAGGACCGGCGCCCGATCATTGCGTGAAAGGAATCGACGATCGAGACGATCCGACTGCCGGGCAGCAGCTCATCGCCGCGGGCTCCAACGGGGTAGCCGCGCCCGTCCATCCACTCGTGGTGCTGCAGGATTATCTGCCGGACTGCCGGCGTCACTTTGGGATCGTCGCCGAGAAGCCGCACCGATTCAATCGGATGCTGTTGGATCAATTGCGTTTCTTCGGGCGTCAATGCAATGGGTTTGTTCAACACCTCCGGACTGATGCCGAGCTTTCCAATATCGTGCATCATCCCAGCGAGACCCAAGGTCCGCAGGATCTCATAATCCGAGCCGAAGACCTCCACACCAAGTGCGACGGCCAGCGCCGAGACCACAAACATATGGCTGGCCGTCGACCGCTCGTGCCCGGCCATGTGCAACATGTGCGCCGCCACGAGCATGTCATTTAGGATCGACCCGATGACGTTGTCCACGACGTAGGACGCTCTGGCGAGGTTTTCGGAAGAGACGGGTTCGCCGGTTAGATCGCGGGCGACGGATGTGCCTACCTGGTGGACCAGTCTCGCCTTCTCGCCGGGCGTTACGCCCGGGCGGTTCAGCAGATCCCTCAGTCTGCTTTCGAGGAACGCTTCACACTGGCGAAGGTCCGTGCTGAGAATGTAGAGGAACGGAACGTCGTGAGTGCGTAGGCGGTCAAAGTCCGGTTGTGTCAATCCGACGCCCGCTTCCCGATAGAGCAAAGGGTCGCCGTCAGTCGTCCCCGGAAGGTAGACGGCGAAGTCCGCCTTCCCATTGGCTGCCAGGGATTCGGCGGCTGCGATCGCAATCCGTGAGTACTCAACTCGTTCCAACATGTCACCCCGTCCCGGCGAGTCGCACCTCAAATCAGTATGCAATACGTTCCATTGCCCTGCTAATGCCGGTGCGGGATATCGCACTTGGTCTCGGCTGCTAGTCCCAGAACAGTTGCGATTCGAGGCCGGTAGGATTGGGCTGATGTTTTCGGACGAGCATGCAAGACTAGAGCAGTAGCTGTTTTTGGGTAGCGAGCCGCGGGCTTGCGACCAATCGGCAATCTTCATCTGATATCTGATACTAATATAATACATGTTTTGCCATGCGTCGGTCAGTAGGGACCACGACCGCACGGGCCTCAAGGCTGAGCTGATTGAGGAAGGGTATTGCCGGTGATTCCGCGGACAAAGGCGTCACCGCGTGGCATCAGAGGTGGTGTCAGCCCACGGATGAGCATCCACAGGGTCACGGCCCATGTGTCAGCCCAGTTCGCGTTTCTGGAACGCGACGACGGCGATGCTGAGAATACCGGCAGTAAGGAGAACCGCATAGGCGGTGACGTATCCGACGTACCCGAGGGTGACCACCGTTGTTTCCGTGCCCGCCTGGAGCCCGTCGATGATCCAGAACGGGCCGACGTTGGGCACCGCCCGATAGGCGATCGTGGCCAGCAGGGATGATTCCTCGTATTGGCCGAATGCGTAGTCCGAGATGATCCCCAACCCAAGATAGCCCGTGCAGATGACCAGGGTCATGAGCTGGCCGAAACGGGTCGAGGCAGCCAGGGCGACAGCGGCTGTGATCAGCACGATCAGCAGGACAAGATAAGCGGCGATGACGATTTGTCCGCCGATGTAGTTGGTTCCAAAGGGGATCACGTTCCAGTGCTCGTCCAGCTTCCCGACCGCGAGTACGGACGCGGTGAGCAAGGGGATCAAAACGGCGATCGTTGTGGTCGGGAAATACTTCCCATAGAAATAATTGCAAAAGGCTCCGGCGATCACGGCAATTCCCAGGCTCCCGAACCCCAGCGCCAGCACGGGAGCGTCCCACGGATCGGAGCTGTAATCCATGACGCCGTGGCGGATCGACAGCACGAAAACTAGCGTGCTGAGGTAGAAGGCCACCGCGAGAGCCGCTACGAGCCCCGCGAACTTGCCCAATATGAAGATGGGGCGGCCAACGGGCTTGGAGATGACCGTCAGGACGGTCTTGTTCTCGATTTCGCGGCTCAGGACTCCTGCGGCGCTGAAGGCGGACAAGAACAAACCGCTAAGCAGCAACGTAGAGAGTCCCAGATCGAGGAGCAGTTTGTCGTCGTCGTCAAGAGTGAACGCCGCGAGCGAGACGTTTAGAATCATGAGGATGGTGGTGGCGAGCAGGATCACGCCGTAGATCGGCTGGCGGATCGTCTCCACGAAGGTGTTGAGGGCGACGGCGTAGAAGCGTTGGAACATAAGGTTCTAGATTGCCGGCTCAGCGTTCTTCCCGGCTTGCGGGTGCCTGCGATTCCCGTTTGCCATTGTTCGTGAGATCGCGTATTGGCACTTGACTTTGATTATTGTAAGCTCCTCGCGCGTGCGGACAAGCGGTACGGGGCGGCACTTGTCAACACTTGATGCATACGCTCGGATGCGTCAACGAGTTCAGGGATCACGGACGTTCGACGGGAATGATGTATGACTGAAGCCAAGGGAGCAAGCGACGCGCGTGCCCAGCACGTGACCCTTTTGGGTTTTGTGTTACAGTTGGCGGCGTTCGGTGCTTTGCTCGCTTTCTCGCTCTGGTCCAAGTCGGATGCTCTGGCCGCCCTGTCGCAGTTCATTGTAATCGGAGTGCCGATCTGGGTCGTCCTCTACCTTGTACTGAATCAGATTCGGCGTGTCAATCTGGAGGCGCTCGAGACCGAGGAACTCCGTCGAACACGGGAAGCGGGAACGAGTCAGCCCATCTTTGAAGTCGACGATGAGGAATCGCTGCTGCTGGAGCAGAACCGGCTGAAATGGATGGCCAAGTGGCTGCTTCCGTTGTGCACGATCGTTGTTTTAGCACTCCTGCTCGGTCGCCGCCTTGTTTATTGGGACTGGTCGCTCGCCGAGGTGTTTGACGAGGCCGTCCTGAGGCGAACCGAGCAACCGACGCTGACGATGTGGTTCGTCATCGGGATCGGTTTCATTTGCTTTCTTTATGCCCGATACGTGTTGGCGCTTGCCGCCTTACCGGGGTGGCAGTTGCTTCGCGCCGGCGCGGTGTGCATGGCCGGCAGCGCCTTGGCGAGCGTGCTTGTCGCCGTGGCGTTGATGGTTACCGGAACGATCGAATGGGCCGAGCCGCTCGTCGTGTATCTCCTGCGGATTGGGATGATCGTGCTGGGCGTGGAGTTTGCCGCCAACTTCATCCTGGACATGTACAGGCCGCGGATTCCCGGTGAGATACCGAGGCCTTCGTTCGACAGCCGCCTGCTGGGTATGATCGGAGAACCGGGTGGGATCGCCAAATCGATCGCGGAGGCGGTGAACTACCAGTTCGGTTTCCAGGTCAGTTCAACGTGGTTGTACCAGCTTCTGCAACGCTGGTTGTTCCCCATCGCGGTTTTTGCCTTCGTCGCAATCCTGTTGCTGACGAGCATCGTTGTTATAAACACCGACGAACAGGCCGTCATCGAGCGTTTCGGGCGGCTTGTCACGAACCGTTCGTCGATCCTGGGTCCTGGGATGCACGTGAAGTGGCCCTACCCGGTCGACATCGTGTACCGGGTGCCGGTGAAACGCATCCGCGAGCGGATTGTCGGTGAAGCTACCCAAACGAGCGAAGAGGGCGAAGGCAAGGCGGTCCTCTGGACGGAGCCGCATGAGTACATTCCGGAGTTGATGCTTCTTGTGGCGGCCCCGAAGGTGGAGGGGCTGTCCAGCGAAACAGGCGAAGCGGCGGCGGAGAAGAGCGACACGGAGGCGGGGGAGAGTGTGGCTGTGAGCTTGCTGTTGGTCTCGCTTACAATGGAGTATCAGATCAACGACATCATCAAATACCTCTACAACTACGACGATCCTGAGAAGCTTCTGGACGCCGTCGCCCATCAGTACTTGTCGGACTACGCCGCGAGCATCGACATTGATGAGTTCCTGGGACCGCAACGCGACGCGATTAACAGGGAGATAAAACGTCTCATTCAGGACCGCCTCGATAAATTCGATATTGGCATCAAACTTGCGTATGTCGGAATGACTGGGGCTCATCCCTCACCCAAAAAGAACGTTGCCGAGGCGTTTCAGGGCGTCATATCGGCCCAGACGAGAATGGGTGCGACGATTCACGCCGCACAAGGGGAGGCGCGGAAGATCTTAACGATCGTAGCCGGTACGGTGTCGCGGGCGACCGCCCTGGATGAAGCGATCCGTGCGAAGGATGCGTTGCTCACCGGGTCTGCGGAGCTGCCCGAAGCCAGGCAACGTGTTGAGGACCTCCTGGTGGGCAACTCCGCGAAGGACATCGCGCCGGTATCTGGGGAGGCGGCTGCAATAATCGCCGCCGCCTGGGCCGGCGCAAGCCGGTGGGTTACGGACGTGGCGACACGCGTCCGCGTGTTCGACGCGCAGGTGGCGGCGTATCAGGCCGCGCCCGCGTTGTATAAACAACGGAGGATCCTCGAGGTATACGAGATAGGGCTCAACGACATCCGCAAGTATTTCATCGGTGATCCGTCGGACGTGCTCATCGAATACGAGCCCTTCAAGCAACCGGGATTGGATCAGGTACTGTCCGAAGGCCTCGACAAGGAGCGCAAGAGGCGCGGGCAGGGCAATCCGTAGCACCGTTGGGAGTAATTCGCTGATGAAGAATCTTGGGACGATCGTGTCCGCGGTGATTCTCGCCCTCGTGCTCTTGCTGTACATGTGCACGTTCCAGGTGCGGTTCACCGAGGTTGCGATCGTAAAGACGTGGGGAAAACCGGCCAGGGAAGCGATTACGCAACCGCGGCTTTACGTCAAATGGCCCAGGCCGATTCAGACTGTGGTGGTTTATGACAAGCGGGTCCGGGTAATGGAGGATCGGACCGAGGAGACCCGAACGGTCGACGGTAAGAATCTGCTGCTAACGACGTTTACACTTTGGAAGATCAAAGACCCATCGACGTTCCACGAGAACTTCCCAGGCGGCGTTGAGGACGGAGAGAAGAAGCTGCGGACCACGGTGATCACAGCGAAGCACGCCGTGACCGGAAGGCGCGAGTTTAGCGATTTCGTGTCCACCGATCCGAGCCAGCGCAAGATTCGTGAGATCGAGCTGGATATGAAGGATGTAGTCGCCCAGGACGCAATCGCACAATGGGGTATTGAGGTGGTCGATTTCGGCATCAAGAAACTCGGGCTACCGCAATCGGTCACCACGGCGATTTTCGAGAGCATGAAGTCCCACGAGCAGGCCAAGGCCGAACGGTACGCCGCTGAGGGGGAGGCGACTGCCGCTAAGATCCTCGCGGACGCTCGGGCGATGAAGACGCGCATCACGTCGGAGGCGATACGCAAGGCCAGCGAGATCGAGACCGAGGCGGAGATGATCGTCAGTGAGTACTACAAGGAGTTCCAGGAACATTCGGAACTGCGTATATTCCTCGATACGCTGCGCACAGTGCGTGAAGCGTTGAGGACTCGCACGACGCTGGTCTTGACGGACGAGCAGTTCCCCTGGAACATTTTCGATGAGGAAGCACGTCGGGCCGTGCCGTCAAGCGGCGGCAAGCTGAACGGCAGCGCCGTCACGGTCCCCATCCCCGGCATTGAGCCGGCCACAACGCCCACGGGCAATCCCGAATAGACGACCATGGACCACGATCAAGACCAGGACCAGCACGCTCATCGCAACCTCGAGGTGGTCGACAATCCCCCGGATGCGGCGGGGGAGTCCCTGACCGATGCCCTGCGATCCAGTTTTCGCGTTCTCAAGTGGATCATGGCGATCCTCGTGGTGCTGTACGTCTTTTCCAATGTTCGTCGCATCGACACGCACGAGCAGGCGTTGGTGCTGCGTCTGGGTCGTCTGCTCCCCGGTGTGCATGAGGCGGGTCTTGTGTGGGCCTTCCCTTTCCCCATCGATGAGATCGTTCCGCTGCCCACCAAGCAGAGCAATCGCCTGCCGGTCGAGAGCCACACGTTCCACCGCCGCGAGGATGAGAAGACCAAGCCGCTGTCGTTCATCTCGCGCGGTCCTTCCAGCGGTCTGCATCCCACGCTGGACGGGGCGCTGCTAACCACCGACGCCGGTCTAGTGCACACGCAGTGGAACGTAACGTACAAGTTCAATGATGTGGCCGGCTATGTAACCCGGATTAGTGGTGACAAGGTGGAGTCAGCGGAGGAGCTGATTCGCACGATCGTCGAGACTGTGGGAATCCAGCTCGCCACGGAGTTGACGGCCGAGGAGTTCATCCGCACGCGCGTCGACTACGTGCAGCAGGAGATGCGTCGGCGGATCAACGAACGGCTGGCTGTCGTCGGCAGTGGGCTGGATGTGACGCTCGTCGAGATGTACGAGCCGACGCCGCCCATTCAGGTTCGCAGGGCGTTTGACTCGACGCAGCAGGCCGAAAACTACAAACAGCAGAGGATTCGCGCAGCCGAGCAGGAGCGGACGAAGATGCTGAGCGAGGCGGCCGGGGCGTCCTACCCGCGGTTGATCCGTCTGCTGGAGGCGATGGACCGCGGCGGAACCGACGAAGAGACGATCGAAAAGCAGCGGGCCGAGCTGGATCGGATGCTGCTGGAGGAAATCGAGGGAACTGCGGGTCGGCGGATCAAACGCGCTGGTTCATACCATGCGGTGGTGGTCTCGCGCATGGAAACCGACATCGAGCGGTATCGGACCTTGTTGCCCGAGTACGAGCGGGACCCGTTCATGCTGCTAACCCGATTGTGGGAGGAGACGAAGCAGCAGATCTTCGAGAGCCCCGGTGTTACCAAGCTCTTTCGCCCCAAAGGGTTGCGGGAATTTCGCCTCAGGATTCCGCTCGATCCCGAGCAGTCGCGCATGGAAGAGTCCCGACGGCTCCAGGAGCAGGAGTTCGACGGGAATAAGGTGCGCCGCACCGAACGGTTGGTTCCTCTTGGTCCGGAGTATGACTAGTACTCGGTCGCACCCAAAACTGTGGGTTGCCGATCAGGCCTGCAAAACAGAGCCACGACCGTTAGGGAGTGGAGATGCGCCGTGCGGTGTCCCGGTGGGTGACCGCTTCCTGACGGGCGCGGTTTGGATAACCCACAAAAACAGGGGTGACGGAGCACTAGGGCATGCAGGCCGGTCCGGGATTCGACCGGACGGCGATCGTCTGGGTATTGAGCATTCGGTGAGTGACGCTTATGGCTGAGCGAACGCTGCCCGTCGTGCAGACGGCAGGTTTGTGCAAGACCTTCAAGGATTTCTGGCGCCGACCGTGCGTTGAGGCGGTCAAGGACCTTGATCTGACGATCAAGCCGGGGGAGGTGTTCGGCCTGCTTGGTCCGAACGGCTCCGGCAAGACGACGGCGATTCAGATGCTGCTCGGGTTGCTGTACCCCACGAAGGGCCGCATCTCGGTGTTCGGTAAGCCGCCGACGGATGTTTCCGTCAAGGCGCGCATCGGCTTTATGCCGGAAGAGTCTTATCTCTATCGGTTTCTCGTTGCGCACGAGACACTGGATTACTACGGTCGTCTATTCCACCTGCCCAAACGAATCCGAGACGATCGCGGCAACCGCCTACTCGAAATGGTGGGCTTGCAGCACGAGGCGAAGCGGCGCGTCGGAGAATACAGCAAGGGGATGGCGCGGCGCATCGGGCTTGCCCAGGCGTTGATCAACGACCCGGAGTTTCTCATCCTTGACGAGCCGACCTCCGGTCTGGATCCCATCGGTGCCCGCCAGATCAAGGACGTGATCCGCGAGCTTGGACGCAAGGGCAAGACGATTCTGCTGTCCAGCCACATTCTGTCCGATGTCGAGGACGTGTGCGACCAAGTCACGATTCTCTACGGTGGTCAGCAGCGTGCAGCCGGTGACATCGGCGACCTGCTTCGCAAGAGGGATACAACGCAGATCACCACGCCGGCTCTGTCCGAGCGAACGATGCAGCAGATTCGCGACCTGATCATGCGGTTGGAGAAGAAGGATATACTGGATGTGTCAAACCCGCGGGTTCGCCTCGAGGACTTCTTTCTGGAGATCGTTCAAGAAGCTCAGGCCGCCAACATCCGCACTTCGGGCGCTCGCGGCGCGGGTAAGATACCGGACTTCTTGCAGAAGCCGACGGAATCCACAACGCAGCAGGTGGTCGCGTCGCTGGTCAGCGCAGCGTCACGAAAGGCCGAGCCGTTGCCGACCGACGTGCCTCCACCGTTGAAACCGAAGGCGGAGCCCTCGCGCGAGATCATCGAACAACTTCTCGGCGGCGAACCGGAAAAGACCAGGCCCGAGCCGTCGAAGGCAAAGACCGAAGCGGTTAAGCCGGATCGGCCCAAGCGCCTGCGCAAGACACTCAGCGCCGACGCCGGCGTGATCGATGAGTTGCTCGGTCATGCGGGGAAAAATCCCGCGGACGACAGCGAGGACAAGGTGTGAGCACGACGTGGGCCATCGCTCGCCACATGATCGCCGAAGGCATCCGGATGAAGCTCGCCCTGGTTTTTTTGGGGCTGATCGGGCTGGTCGTCTTGGGTCTTCCGTTTTCGATTTCGGGTGACAGCTCACTGACGGGTGCGGTTCAGAGTTTCATGTCGTACGGTCTCAGCGCGACCGGCGTGCTGCTGGGGTTACTGACGGTTTTTTTGTCGCGGTCCCTGGCCAACGAACTGGTCCGGCGCCAGATCCTGTTGGTGATGACCAAGCCGGTTCCAAGATGGCAATACATCCTCGGCAAATGGTTGGGGATGACAGTTCTCAACGCTGTTCTTCTGACTGGTGTGGGTCTGACCATCTATGGGATGGTGCACTATATCAAGTACACGCATCCGCCGATCGATGACCGGTATGATGAGGCTTCGCTGAATAGCGAAGTGCTGGTTGCGCGGCACGCGCTGAAATGCAGGCTGCCCGACTTTGTCAGGCCGGCCGAACTGGAATTGGAACGCAACATCGAGGAGGGACTCTACGATAACGTACTCGTCTTCAATCGGACCGAGGAAGAGGCCCGGCTCGCGAAGAAGTACGAGGCGAAGTGGCGGGTCGTCGGGCCGGGTGAGACGCGCGTCTTCGAGTTCGCAAACGTGCTGTGCAACCGCTCGCGCGACAAAAGAGTTCAGATCAGTTACAAGACGGAAGTATCGCAGTACCCACAAGACGAGATATTTCGGGCACTGTGGCAGGTCGGTGATCCGATGAAGGGAACGCCGGTCTACTCGATTCCGGTCCGGCACGTGGTCGGGCGATACCATACGGTGGACGTTCCGGCCAACGCCGTAGCGCCGGACCACACGCTGACCGCCTATTTCCGTAATGAAAACCCCTTCCGGGGAGAACCCCAGTACAACAACGTGATCGAGTTTCGCAAGTCGAACGAGGTGGAGGTTTTGTTCGTTGTCGGTTCGTTTGAGTGGAACTTCGTCCGGTTGCTCGTTTTGATGCTGTGCAAGCTGGTGTTTCTGGCGGCGGTGGCCCTTCTTATGACCACGGTGTTTTCGTTTCCAGTCGCCTGCCTCGTGTCGTTTACGGTGTATGTGCTGGCCGGCGCGCAATCGTTTATCGTGGGTGCGTTGGATTTCAGCTCCGACGATTTTGCAACAATGTTCACATCGTTGAAGGACTTTTTCGTCCAACTGCTGATCCACATCTACACGATGCTCCAGTGGGTTATTCCCAACTTCGCACGGTATGACGCCGTGGAGTCATTCGTCAATGGTCGTAACGTGAGTCTGGTATGGGTGCTTCAGGCGGTTTTTTGGCTCGTGCTGGTGAAGACCGCGATCGTGCTGGGATTGGCGATACTGCTCTTCCACCGACGCGAGGTGGCGGAGATTTCCGTCTGACCGTATGAAACGTGCCGGTCGAGGATCGGGTCTGCGATGTCGCAAGCACTGAATTATAAGCTTCCTGAACATCTGGCTGCACGGCGTAGCGCGAAACGAGGTGAGTGGACGATTCAAGTCGTCGCCGCGTCGCTGGCCGTGCTGTGTTTCGCCGGCGCCGGGCTGTTCATCGGCCCGGTCAATGTGGCCCGTCAGGAGCATCAACTGGTGATTGATCCGGACACGATCAAGGGATTGCCGCCGGACCTGGCGCTGTTGGGCAAACTCGGTACGTTCCGGGCGCTGGCAATCGACTGGGCGTCGATCCGGGCGGAACGCCTCAAGGAGGAGGGAAAGACGTACGAGGCGCTGCAGCTTCATGAGACGGTCTGCGCGTTGGCGCCGCGGTTTCCGAATGTCTGGGTCAACGCGGCGTGGAACATGGCCTACAACATTTCGGTAATGCAGTATTCACCCGAAGCGCGGTGGCAGTGGGTCCGAAACGGAATCGAGATTCTCCGTGACAAGGGTATGCAGTACAACCCCAAGGCCGTCGCGCTCTATAAGGAGCTTGCGTGGATCTACTGGCACAAGATCGGGGATTTCCTCGACGACGAGCACCTCAACTACAAGCGGGCCTTGGCCGTGGAGATGGAGCGCGTGCTCGGGGCGCCTCCGATCGCGCTGACGGACGAGGAATACTTCGACTGGTTCCGTCGGATCGTCGATGCACCACGCGACCTTGACCGGTTTCTCACGAACGACAAAGACGTGGCAGCGTTGGTCTCCCGTTTGCGCGGTGCGGAGCTTGGGCCCGATGAGTCGCTGCTGGAGTTCGTGGCGAGGCACATCCGGCCCGAGCTGCAGGTATCGCGGTTGCTCAAGGGCGGTCCGAGTCAGGACCCGCTGACCGCCGCCCGCCTGGAGCTGCTGACTGATCCGGAGGTGGTCGGGCCGGTCGAACGCCTGCTTGCCGTCGTCCGGTCGAAGGTGCTTCGCGAGCGACACCACTTTGACCTCGACTGGATGTATTCGCTGATGGTCGAGAAGTACGGGCCGCTCGACTGGCGTAATGCGTTCTCGCATTCGCTCTACTGGTCGAGTCTGGGTAACGAATTGAGTCGCGAGCACGAGAACATCGACGTGTTCGACCAGCGCAACAACGCTCGGTTCGTGTTCTTCTCGCTGCAAAATCTGATCATGAAGGGCAGGATCACTCTGTGGCCCGATTTTGACGATCCCTTCTCATCTTACATCGAGCTTACGCCGGATACGCGTTACATACCATATCTGTACCACACGTATCTTCGCCTTGGGAAAGAGCACTTCGGCGACGACCCGGACTTCAAGGAGGGCACGCCGGGTCGCATCTATATGACAGGTTTCGTCACCGCCATGCACAACTGGATCGAGCTGCTCTATCTGGAAGGCGGCAAGGAGAACCTCGAGTTCGCGGAGAACTTCTACGCCTATCTACGCAAGAACAACCCACACCCGGACGGTTCCACCCAGGAAAGGTACATGGTGACTCTCGACCAGTTCATGATGGGGGATCTGCTCAACCGTCTCCAGACCTACAAGGCCGCCAGTGCGTTTATTCGCGGTTTCATTCAGCGTGGTCTCAAGCAGTTCGCGCTGGGATTGACGGGCGCGGGTGTGACGTCGCTGGTTCGCGCCAGACAATCCTATGACTACTGGATGATCGACACGGAGGTGGACATCAACGAACGTCGTATGATGCAGGAGTTCCCAATCATTGTTCGCGACGAAATCGAGACGTATGTGAAGCATCCGAGGATTGCCCCGCTGTACAAGGCTCGGCTTTGGAAGCATCTGCCTCTTTGGCAGCGTCAAATGACGTACGACCATCTCCACGCCTACTTCGAGCGGTTGTGCGAGGTGCTCGATCCACCCTGGGACGTGACGTTGGCATTTACTGAGCCGCCGGGGATGGATGACGCTCGCCGAAAGGAGCCTGACTATCGCGGCGCTCCCAGACGTGAAGACGTGAAGCAGGGTGAACTGTTCAGACCGTAGTGGCGTTCTGTTGTAGACTGCGCGGGTAAGAGCCGTCCGATGTCGATGAACGGGAGACTGTCACATAACCGGTTCTGGTGGGTGAGCCTGGTGATCATAAGCCCGCAGCCGTGGACTTGTCATGCGCTCAATGCCGCCGGGTGGCGATGCGGAGCAGCAGGGTGAGACGCTCACAAATGAAGTCGCGGAACACCTGTCCGTTCAGGCCTCTCAACCTCAACATGGGCCCGCTGACGAGCTCGCCCTGCACGTTCGGGGCGTAGCGAGTCTCGTGAAATGCGATGGCCTCGGTGGTAACCGTGCCGAGAAGATGTGTGCGGTACTCGCCGAAGCCGAACTCGAACCTGATTTCGCGGCCGCCTTCCAGGAAGTTGGAAGCATCCATTTGCATCGAGACGCTGGATTTCGCGTACTTCTCGACCAGTTCCACGAAGGTTGGAACGAGCTCGTTAATGGTCAGCTCCCGCAAGGTGTGAATCGCATCCGGCGTCAGCTCACCGTCCACGCCTGCCTGTTGCTGACGTTCCTTGAGGGTTTCGATCAAGGCGTCCAACTCCTCCTCCGAGCTGCGCTCGGTCCGTTTGGTCGGAGGTTGCAGCCGGCTGACGAGTTCCCGGTAGCCTATTGGTGAGTGCGACTTCGTCAAAGCTGGCTCCCTGTGCCCGGTGGCGCCCACGTCACTAATGGACCGGATCGAGGGTGCCGCCTAAAAGCAAGAGCAGCGTACACCTGTTGCTGATTGCAACAATTACATCAGGACTACACTACGACATGTCGGCGCGCCGGCGGCGGTGCTTGAGTGCGCCTCCCGGACAATGTGATCCGCGCTTCTTCGGAGGCGTTTCGGAATGTGACAGACCAGCGCAGGGGTTTCGCGTCCGATAGCGTACCAGGCTCGATCGGGCGGTGCAGGAATTGACAAGGTCTCGGCCTGTCGATATGATTACATATTAGCAAGTGGTTTTCTCGGTGCAGGCAAGCACTATGCCGTCACCGATAGGGGGAGCCGTCCGGCATATTTGTTACGTAAGCACGGCTCTGGTCATTTCCGTTTCAGGAGCGCTCAAATTGCCCACGCTGTACGTTCTGCAAGGTCCCGATAAGGGCCGCACGTATCAGACACCGGATGAACCCGCCGTTATCGGGCGCTCATCCGATCAGATTCAACTGACGGACGACAGCACGTCGCGGCGGCACGCCGAGATTCGTCCTGCCAACGGCTCATGGGTCCTCGTTGATCTGAACAGCTCGAACGGCACGTATCTCAACGGGCAACGCCTCGTAGCGCCCACCGAGGTCAAGCACGGCGACCAGATCAAAGTGGGTAGTACGCTGCTGGTTTTTACCGGACAGGAACACGTCGAGAGCTTCACCGGGGCGCAGATGATTCGCGATCTGGTCGATCTGGACCTGGGTACTCCTTCGGGCGGTTCGTCGATCCTGTCGTCCGTGGACGCGTCACAGGAGAGCGTGATCCTTCAGCCGCCGGAGACCGCCGACGCCATCGCCGCATGGAACGTCGTTTACAAAGTCGCAGAAATGATCGGATCCATCGAATCGGTGGAGGCGTTCCTGGAGCGGGTGTCGGATATCCTTCTCGATCATTTGATCGTCGATCGTCTGGTTCTGCTGATGTACAGCCCCGACACCAACAAGCTCACGCCACAGGTCGTACGTTATCGGCGCCGGCAACGCGGGCGTCGCCCGAAGATCGTGACTTCTCAGACGATAATCAACCACGTCCTCGGAACGAAGGAAGGTTTGCTCTGTGCCAACGCGATGACCGACGATCGCTTCAGCGGCGAGAGCATGCAGGACAGCATCCACCGGCTCGGGCTTCGGAGCATCATCTGCGTGCCGATCATCGCCCACGACGGGATTCACGGCATCTTTCATCTCGATTGCTCGATGTCGCGTCACACCTATACGCAGGAACAGCTCCGACTCGCGGTGGCGATCGGGCGACTCGCGGGGATGGCGATCGAGAACATGCGACTGCTCGAATCGCGCGTGCGGACCGAACGTCTTGCGGCCGCGGGGGAGACCGTAGCTTATCTATCTCACTATATCCGCAACATCCTCCAGGGAATGCAGGGTGGCGCGGACGTGGTGGAGCAGGGCATCAAGAAGCGATCCCTCGATATGATGGAGTCGGGGTGGATGCTGATCCGTCGCAATCTCGATCGCATTCTGATGCTCACCGTAAACATGCTGACCTTCAGCAAGGAACGCAAACCCCGGATCGAGATGAGCCAGCTAAGGAAAACCATCGAAGACGTTGTGGCCCTCGTTCAGAATCGGGCGGATGAAAAGTCGGTCATGATTCTGACGGACCTTCAGGACATGCCGCCCGTCCCCCTGGACCCCGACGGAATCCATCAGGTCATCAACAACATTGTGCTCAACGCCATCGAGGCGGCATCCGATCACAACGGTCGGGTCAACATCGCGACGAGCTACCTGGTGGAGGAGGGTCTTGTGGTCGTCTCCATCGGCGATAACGGTCCTGGGATCGAGCCCGACAAACGAGACGAAATCTTCGACGCCTTTCATTCATCAAAAGGCCATGGAGGAACCGGATTGGGTCTCGCCGCCGCCAAGAAGATCGTTCAGGAGCTCAAGGGCGAGATCAACCTTGAGAGCGTCGTTGGGGAGGGTACGACTTTCCACGTCAAGCTGCCCGTCGAGCATGATTTCCTGGCCGACAGCGACGACACGCACGGTCCCGGTTGATCGTCAAACCGCCACACCACCCGCCGGGCGACGCCGGCGGAATTGCCCTTGATTGAACACACTGGATGCATCGGCTACGATCGCCGACGGCGCGGCGAATCCCTGCCGAAGTAAGCAACACGAAATCAGAGCAACAGTCGGGTGACGGCTACACTGACCAATGACGATGCATCCGCGGGCGTGAGGTTGAGCGTTCGCAGATGGATCGGGCTGACGCTCTCACCGATCCTGGCCCTGATTGTCTATGGACTCATCCCGGTCGAATCGCTCAGTGAAGCCGGCGAAGTGATGGGCGGCCTCTCCCAGACCGGGCGGGTGGTGGCTGGCGTCGGAGTTTTGATGGCGACGCTGTGGGTGACCGAAGCGCTGCCCATCGCGGCGACGGCTCTTGTTCCCATTGCCTTGTTTCCCTTGCTGACCGGTGGCGCGGTGACGGTGAAGTCTGCGACGGCCCCGTACGCACACGATCTGATTTTCCTGTTCATGGGCGGTTTTCTGTTGGCGCTTTCGATGCAGAAATGGGGCCTACACCGACGCATCGCACTGCATACCATCCTACTTTTCGGTACCCGACCGGTTACCCTGGTCGGCGGATTCATGGTCGCCAGTGCGTTTTTGAGCATGTGGGTTTCCAACACAGCCACCGTTGTGATGATGCTCCCGATCGCCATGAGCGTGGTCGAGTTGGTCCGGCGCGAGCTTCACCGGGTGGATGATCCCGATGCGCCGGTATCGGGCGAGCCGTTCAACTTCGCGATCTGCCTGATGCTTGGCACTGCCTACGCCTCTTCTATCGGAGGCGTTGGAACGTTGATCGGCACGCCGCCCAACGCCCTGTTGGCCGCTTTCCTCGAGGAGGAGTATGACGTTGAAATTTCATTCGTGCGATGGATGAGCATCGGCCTGCCGCTTGTCATGGTCTTTCTGCCAATTGCCTGGTTTGTCCTGACCAAAGTCGTCTTTCCCGTTCGCATTCGCCGCATACCCGGCGGACGCCAACTGATCCGCCGAGAGCTTGAATCTCAAGGACCGATGTCGAGGGGGGAACTTGCCGTATTAATCATCTTCTCACTTGCAGCCGCAATGTGGATCATGCGCCCGCTGCTCATGCGGCTTGAGCTGCCGGGCGGCGCGCGCCCTCTGGCTGGGCTCAGCGATTCCGGTATCGCCGTCGGCGCCGCGATCCTGTTGTTTGCATTTCCGATTTACCCGAAGCGCGGCGTGTTTCTGCTGAACTGGCAGCATGCCGGGAAGCTGCCATGGGGGATTCTCATTCTGTTCGGCGGCGGGCTCAGCCTTGCGTCGACCGTTCAAGCGACCGGCGTGGCTGCGTTCATCGGGCGCGGCGTAAGCGATTTTGGCGGTCTGAGCACTCCGGTCATAGTCCTGCTGGTCACCGCGATGATCGTATTCTTAACCGAGCTGACCAGCAACACTGCCACAACCGCGACATTTCTCCCCATACTCGGAGCCGTGGCCGTCGGATTCGGCGTAAGCCCGCTGCTCTTCATCGTCCCCATGACGATAGGGGCGAGCTGTGCGTTTATGATGCCCGTCGCCACGCCGCCCAACGCGATCGTCTTCGGCTCCGGCGAGATCAGCATTCCTCAGATGTGCAAGGCCGGGTTGTGGCTTAACATGATCGGGATTACGCTGGTGATGCTCCTCGTGTATCTCGTCGTCGTGCCCGTGCTGGGCATCGAGATGCCGTAACATCAGGATATCCCGCCATGTTTGACCTTCAATCTATTCCAGAAACATCATTGGCCATCCCAACGTCAGAGAATCAAACGGCCCTTGTTATCAAGGCTACGCGATTGACATCTGGTAGTGTGTGGGTTAAGTTGAGTGATTAGGCTTGTGCGTTTGTAACCTCATGCGCAGAGGGAGGTTACGTTTCTTGGGCGATTGTTGGGTGGCCCATGTCCCTGGGACGTGGGTTCAGGAGTGTTGGCCCGCTCCATAACTGTCGCGGTTCTGATTGGTGACTGCGTGACTGTTGCATGATTGTCGCGGTTCTGATTGGCGACTGCGTGACCGCTCCATGACCGTCGCGGTACAGATCCGTGACCGAGAGCCGCCTCCGCGTTGTGATACTTCACAGGTGAGACCCTCCCGATGGACATGATTGTGATCATGAAGACCACCGCCGTTGCGGGCGACGTGGAACGTGTCGTTAGCAGGGTGTCCGAACTGGGTCTTGCCCCGCACGTATCGAAGGGGGAATTCCGCACGATCGTCGGGGCGATCGGTGAGAAGACGCCCCAGTTCCGCGAGCAGCTCGAACAGCTTCCCGGCGTCGACGAGGTAATGGCCATCACCCAGCCCTATCGCCTCGCCTCACGAGAGTTTCACGAGGCTGATTCCATTCTGGACATCAAGGGTATTCGCGTCGGCGGGCCGCACGTGAACATCATCGCCGGCCCCTGTGCGATTGAGAGCCGGGAGGTTCTTTTCGATGTTGGTAAGGCCGTCAAGGATGCCGGAGCCGCTATGCTTCGCGGGGGGGCCTACAAGGCACGCACGTCACCATACACCTTCAGCGGCATGGGCAAAGACGGTTTGCAGCTTCTGAAAGAGGCCGGTAAACAGCTTGACATGCCGACGATAACCGAGGTGCTTGATCCCCGGGATGTGGAGAGTGTTTACGAATACGCCGACATCTTTCAGATCGGCGCCCGAAACATGCAGAACTTCAACCTGCTGCTGGAGGTTGGCAAGACGGATAAGCCGGTCTTCATCAAACGGAACCCGGCCGCTTCGATCACCGAGCTGCTCATGTCGGCTGAGCACGTGCTAAGCCAGGGCAATCACCGAGTGATGCTTTGCGAGCGTGGCATCCGAACATTTGCGGGAGAAACGCGCTATACGTTGGACGTGTCGGCTGTGCCTGTTATTCAGGAGCGGTCGCACCTTCCGGTTTTCATCGATCCGTCACACGCAGCCGGCAAGCGGGACTTGGTCCCTTCGTTGGCTCTTGCAGGTATCGCCGCCGGGGCGGCGGGTGCCATTGTCGAGGTGCACAGTTGCCCTGATCGGGCGTTGTGTGACGGTCCGCAGGCGGTCCTGCCGAAGAACTTCATCAGGTTGATGGAGCAAATACGGCAGATCGCGGATATTGTGGGGCACCGCGTTACACTTTGGGGCCGGGAGGATGAGCAGTCGCGCCATCCCGCGGTCGGCGATTAGGCGACTTGATACCGAGAGGTTATGATCGAAATTCATGTTGGTTAATCCGAGCCACAGGTTTAATACCTGCGTGGATAATCCGGGCCGCACGCTTTAGCTTGTGCGGAGAACCGCACGGGTTGAAACCCGCGGCTCGGGGGATGGCAAAACCATGAGAACACCGTTTATTGCCGGCAATTGGAAGATGCACAAGACACTCGCTGAAGCACATGAGCTGGTGAAGGGAATCCGCGAGGGCATCGAAGGGATGGGTGGTGTCGAGGTTCTGATTTGCCCGCCGTTTCAGCATTTGTTTGCGATGGGCGAGATCGTCAAAGGCTCGCCCATAATGCTCGGTGCGCAAAACGCCCACTTTGAACCACAGGGAGCATATACCGGCGAGGTGTCGATTCCGATGCTGAAGGACGCCGGCTGCACGCACGTCATCCTCGGGCACAGCGAGCGCCGCCAGTACTTCGCGGAGGATGGACCGTTGCTGTCCAAAAAGGTCCGCGCCGCCATCGCGGGCAGTCTGACGGCTGTCTACTGCATCGGCGAGACCTTGGAGGAGCGTGAATCCGGGCGAACCGAAGCAGTGGTCGAGCGGCACATGAGTGAGGTGATCCAAGGGGATGTCCCTGCCGACCGGTTGATCATCGCCTATGAGCCGGTCTGGGCGATCGGAACCGGCAGGACGGCCACGCCTGACCAGGCCCAGGAGGTTCATGCGTTCATCCGAAAGATGCTGGCATCGACGTATGATCAGGCGATGGCTGATTCAATCCGTATTCTCTACGGCGGGAGCGTAAAACCGAGCAACGCCGAGGATCTGCTGTCTGAGCCGGACATAGACGGGGCGCTGGTGGGTGGTGCGTGTTTGGTGGCCGGTGACTTCGTGGCTATCATAAGGGCTGCTGTGGCCACGGCGGTGGCGTAGTCGATTCCGGACTGCTTGGGATGAACCCGGGTTCGATCCGCTGTTGAGTGACCCCTCTGCGTGCGGCGTGTGCACGATCGTGGGACGGACGATAGCGAAAGTAAGGGCTTATAGATGAACGTGCTTGCTCAGATGACCTGCGGCCAAGGCTGGATGGCGCTGCTTTTGATCCTAGTCTGCTGCTTCCTGATGATTGTCATTCTGCTGCAACGGGGTCGCGGCGGCGGGCTCGCGGGAGCATTCGGCGGTGCAGGCGGCGGCGGCGGCGCATTCGGCGCGAAGACCGGAGATGTCTTCACGTGGATAACGGTGGTGGTCGCCACGGTCTTTGTGGTGCTGGCGGTGGTTGGCGGCTTCGTCTTTGATCAGTCGTCCACGCCATCCGCAACGGCCGCGCCGGCAACAACCACACCGACTACGCCCCAGCCGCAGTCGAGCGGCGAATCACTGCCCATCAAGGTGACGCCCGTGCCGGTCGAAACGCCCGGCGCAGCCACCGAAGGTGCCGAGGTGCCGCCGGGCACGTCCGAAGCTGAGGCGGAAGGTGGTGAAGGTGGCGAAAAACAAGGCTCCGCACCCGCTCCCGACGCGACTACGACCGCTCCGACTGGGGATGTGCCGACCGATTCGGAGCCACCCACAGGTGAGGATGAGGGACCGCCCAACCGATGATCCAGTCGATGACGGGATATGGTGCGGCCCAGCACGTCGAAGACGGCGTGAGCTACGCACTGGAGATCCGCAGCCTCAACAACCGTTACCTCAAGCTGTCGATCAAGCTTCCCGAGCACTTGCAGTTTCTGGAAGGTGACGTTGACAAGCTGCTGCGAAGTCGCCTGGTGCGAGGCAGCATCAGTTATACGCTTCGGGTTCGCAGTGAGGGAGACGTGGGCCTGCGGTCGATCAACCCGGCAGCGGTGCAGAGGTATGTTGAGCAGTTGTCTGAGGTGCAAACGCCGCCTGGTACGGCCGCTACCGTCGACTTAGCTACGATTGCCATGCTCCCGGGAGTGTGTGACTCGCCCGAGTTGAATGAGGGGGCCCGACAGCATCAATGGGACGTCGTCGCGGATTTGACGAATCGGGCGATCGACGTGCTTATTGCGATGCGGCGGGAGGAGGGGCAGGCGCTTCGTACGGATCTGCTGCGGTGCTGTGAGGCGATCCGTGTGCGGCTGAGCGAATGCAAGGCCCGCGCTCCGAGCGTGATCGAGGAGTATCATGAACGGTTGAAATCGCGCGTGGCGATACTGATGCAGTCCGGCGGGTTCGAGCTTGAGGCTGAGGGGCTGATGCGCGAGGTGGCTGTCTACGCCGAACGGTGCGACATCAGCGAGGAGATCGCACGGCTTGGGTCGCATTTGGATCAGTTCGGCGGGCTTTGTGACCGCGAGGATCAGGTCGGTCGAACCTTGGACTTCCTGACCCAGGAAATGCTCCGCGAGGCGAATACGATCGCGTCGAAAAGCAACGACGCCGCAATCGCCCGCAGCGTGGTGGAGATCAAGGGGCTGATCGACCGTCTGAAGGAACAGGTTCAGAATGTCGAGTAGAGAACCCGGTGCCGGCGGTCCTTCCGCGACACGGCGGGGCAAGTTGATCGTGATCAGCGGCCCGTCGGGTGCGGGGAAAACGTCGATCTGCAACGCGCTTTTGGAGCAACTACTCGATGCGGTTTGGAGCGTGTCGGAGACGACGCGGAGGGAGAGGCCCGGTGAGGATAGCGGCCACTGCTATGAGTTTGTCACCCGCGAGGAGTTCGAGGCGCGTGAGGCGGCCGGGGCGTTTCTGGAAAGCGCCGAATACATTGGTGAGCGATATGGTACGCCGCGACGCCCGGTGGAGGAGGCGCTGGCTCGTGGGCAGAACGTCGTGATGGAGATCGATGTTCAAGGCGGGATGCAGGTAGCGGAGAAAGTCCCGGATTCGGTGCGGATTTTTGTGCTGCCTCCCGACAATGATTCGCTTCGGTCGCGTCTTGAAGGGCGAAGGACCGAGGCCACCGAGCAGCTCGCAAGGCGGCTGGCGAAAGCCGACGGCGAAATCGCCACCGCACGGGACAGCGGTTGCTATCAGCACTTTGTCGTCAACGATTGTTTGGAAACCACGATTGCCGAGGTCAAGGCGATCATCCAGAAGGAGAGCGGGACGGCATGATTGACGCATTCCGGCATGACGACCTCATCAACAAGTACGGCGGGCGTTTCAAACTGTGCATGCTGATCCAGCGGCGATGGCTTCAGTTGCTCCAGGGCGCCAGGCCGATGGTCCAGACCAAGGGGCTCACGGATTTGGAGATCGTGGTTAAGGAGCTCGTCGAAGGCAAGATCGACGTGGAATTCGTCGAGGACGCGCCTGAGGATGAAGAACAGGCCTGACAAACCGGACCCGCCCGATCTGACCGGGTACGAGGTCCTAGTCGCCGTGTGCGGCGGGATCGCCGCGTACAAAGTTTGCGAGGTCGTGTCCGGGCTCGTGCAGCGCGGGGCCGGCGTCACCGTAACCATGACGAAGGCGGCCGCCAAGTTCGTCGGTCCGGTCACGTTCCAGGCGCTGACGGGACGCCGCGTGCTGACAAGAATGTGGCACGATCGTGATGGGGCCGGCGTACCGCACATTATGCTTACGGATGCGGCTGATCTGGTGCTGATCGCGCCGGCGACCGCGAACATCATCGGAAAGATCGCCTCGGGCATCGCCGACGATCTTGTGAGTACGTTGGTGGTCAGTGCGGCTTCGCCCGTCATGCTCGCGCCGGCCATGAACGAGCGCATGTGGGGCAACCCTATCGTCCAGCGGAATGTCACGACGCTGACCGAGTTGGGGTACACTTTCATCGGGCCTCGTGAAGGATGGCTGGCGTGTCGTGGGGTCGGTCCGGGTCGTATGGCGGAAGCGAGCAAGATCCTAGAAGCGATCATCCATTCACTCGTGGCAAAACCAGTGAAGAGAATGACGAAGGAAGAATAGCGAATGGCGAATGCCTGCTCTTTTTCTCTATTCGCCATTCGACATTTTTAATTCATCGCAACTATGCGTATTCTTGTTACTGCGGGTCCAACGCGAGAGCACTTCGACACGGTCCGCTTCATCTCCAATCCCTCCAGCGGCAAGATGGGCTATGCGATCGCCGCAGAGGCGTTCCGGCGCGGGCATGACACGGTGCTGGTGTCCGGTCCTGTGGAGCTGCCTCATACCGAGGGAGTTGAAGTGATCCGCGTGGTCAGCTCGCAGGATATGTTCGAGGCTTGCGTTTCCGCCTTTGATGACTGTCATGCCGCTGTCATGACGGCGGCTGTCTGCGACTACCGTCCTGCAACGCGCTTGGACCACAAGCTAAAGAAGGAAGCCCGGCCTCTGTCGCTTTCGCTGGAACCGACCAAGGACATCCTTGCCCATCTTGGTACGATCAAGGGCGACCGCGTGCTGATCGGCTTCGCGATGGAGGATTACGACCACCACGCAAACGCCGAGGCAAAGCTGCGGCGCAAGTGTTGCGACGCCGTCGTGCTAAACGGACTCGGCAACGTCGGGAGCGATTGGGCCGAGGTCGAGATCCTGCGGGCGGATACGGATTGGTCGCCGCCCGTGTCGGGCTCGAAAACGCAAATCGCAGACGTTGTGGTTAACCTGGTCGAAGCCCTTGCCGGTCGAAAAGGTTAGATCGTGGTAACCGAATAAACCGAACTCCGACGCTGCGGTCGTGCGGCTAACCTAAACTCCGAAGTTTCCCCACCGCTTGTCAGGAATCTTGGAGTTTGTAATAATAGATCATACTGGGGAGCTGGGTAAGGCGCGCCGGTGGACCCATTGGGTATACGGGTTGATTCGCTAAAAAAATTGGGCCTTGGGCGGGCGATTGGAAAAGGCGAGAGGCGTTTTTGATAGTGTTAGACACGATTGCCCGGCGGTTCGACCGCAATTCTCCCTGAGAGCGAAGATGATGTTATCACCGGGGACGTTCCGGGCGGGTAGGGAACGGGCAAGTTCCAGCGGGTAGAGGAGTTGCGTCTTGTGGAGTCGTGTTCGTTTTTGCTCATGTTTGTTCAAGCTTCGACGCGGGGCGGACCGATGAGCAGTCAACGTACCTGTAGTGCTCGCTGCGCGAGTACTGTTTAGGGGCGCGCAGTGTAAATCCGGTGGGCGAAATCTTTTGGAATTGGTGGTTGACTTGCTCGGACCGATTCCTACAATTCGCCCGCAGTATTCAACGGAGTTCGTGCCTTTGTCCGTAGGGGGAGGAGCGCGGATTCAACAGCGCTGACGGAGGCGGTCGTTTCGAGACTGGCGCGTGGATCGGAACGGCGGAAGCCCCCAATTCAGAAGGTGCTGAGGGACTTGTAGCTGTCACGAGTGCAAGGAGGAAGTCGCTGGTAGGCGGCGCTGCGGCAACAGCCGGTTTGTCACTGAAGGAATAGGTGGTATTTGTCCTGCGCCTCGTGCGTTGCGAGGTGAGGGACAAAGACTACGCTTTGGGTGTTTTTGTATAGCGTTAGTGTTGAAGACGATCAGCGTGTGAGACGGAACACGCCACAACCTTTTTGCTGGAGGTCATCGAGAATGCTAAGTTCGAAATTTGCAAAGCTTTGGGTGTCTCGCTGGGGCACGCTTTGTGGCGTGTTCGCAATGCTTGTATTTGTGACGGGTTGTCCGCTCGTACCGCCAACCCCGCCGTGCGAAACGGACGCCGACTGCGACGACGGGCTGTTCTGCAGCGGAGTGGGAACCTGCGACGTCGAAACCGGCGATTGCATCGCCGGTGAAGCCCCGTGCGAGGCGGATTACTGCGACGAGGAGAACGACGTATGCCTCGAGTGCATTACGGGTGCTGACTGCGACGACGGGCTGTTTTGCACCGGTACCGAGACCTGCGTAGACGGCGAGTGCGTCGAGGGCACGTCACCGTGTGCGGCTGACGAGGTCTGCGACGAGGACAACGACGTGTGTGTCGAGTGCCTGACGGGCGCTGATTGCGACGACGGCCTCTTCTGCACAGGCGTAGAGACCTGCGTCGATTACGTGTGTGTAGCGGGTACCGATCCGTGCGATCCGGACACCGAGGTGTGCAACGAGGATACCGCCGCGTGCGATACGGTTTGCATCGATGACGCCGACTGCGATGACGGGGTGTTCTGCAACGGTGCCGAGACGTGCGGTGAGGATGGTGTTTGCGTACCCGGTGAGGATCCGTGCCCGGACGACGAGGTGTACTGCAACGGGACGGAGAGCTGCGATGAGGATGCTGACGCATGCGTCTCATCTGGAGATCCGTGTGCTGAAGGCCAAACCTGCGACGAGGAAAACGATGAGTGCATCGCGTGTGTCACGTGCACGACGGACGCGGATTGCCCGGACGACGGCCTGTACTGCACCGGGACCGAGAGCTGTGTCGACGGCTGCTGCGCTTCAAGCGGCGATCCTTGTGCTGAGGGTGAGACTTGCAACGAGGACACCAATAGTTGTGACGCACCTGTAGGCCCGACCGTCGCGTTTACACTTGGGCAAGACGATCTGGTCGGCACCGGCGGCGACGACACCTTTCAGGCGCCCCTGGAGTTCAACGCGGGCACTGGTACGCAGATCGCGACGCTGCAAAACGGTGATTCCGCCAACGGTGGCGACGGTACCGACACGCTAAACGCGACGTGGGCTGAGCCCGCCGCAAACCTCACGTTGGCTCCGACGTTGGAAAGCATTGAGGTCTGGAACCTGACCGACTTTGGTGCCACTGGGGGTACCGCCACGACCGTGTCGGCTGTTAACGCGACCGGAGTGACGACGATCAACAGCGTCAACAGCATCGATGACGCAGTAACCATCAACAATCTGAATACCCTTGTTGGTTTGGGGATCACCAACTCCACGAGTGACCTTCTGGTCACATGGATAGCTCCGGCAACTAATGGCAACAGCGACTCGACGACGTTGACGCTGTCGGGAGCGAAGGCGGGTTGCACCGTCACACTTACGACGCCGGTGAACGGTTTTGAGACCCTTAATGTTGCTTCCCAGGGCTCGGCCAACACGCTTGACGCTCTGACCCAGGCGACCGGTACGACGCTTACGACCTTGAACGTATCCGGTGATCAGAACCTGACGGTGACCGCGGCACTCAACACGCAGCTCACAACGGTGGATGCCAACGCCGCGACGGGCAATACCAATCTGCTGCTCCAAGGAGCGCAGAACGTTACATACACCGGCGGCTCGGGCGATGACACGATCAACTTCGCCGGAACGTACACGGCGAACGACACGATCGACGGCGGCGGCGGTACCAACATGCTGGGGCTTGAAAGTGCCCAAGCCGTGGCGGCGACGACTGCCCAGACCAATGTCTCCAACATACACTCCATCAAGATTGTGAACGCGTTGAACGGTAACGTCGACGTCACCAAGTTCGGCGCCGCGGCCGCAACGGCGGCAGGAGATGTCATCCTCGACACGACTGCGGCCGCCACCGACCTGACGGGCGGCGCCTCGGTAGTGACGCTTAACGCCACCACCACGGCCGCGACCGCATCGCTCAATAACGATGACACCGCTCACACATTGGGCCTCACCAGCGGTACCGGAACCGGTGATACGCTCACTGTCAATCTGCAAAACTCCGACCTAGGCAACACCCTAACGTGCACGGGTGCGGAGACAGTCGGGATCGTCTCGGGCAACGGAGCTGACGGTACTGCGGCTGACGGAAATGCGAACACGGCAACCGCCATCACGCTAGCTCCAACATTCGGCGTCGGGGCCGTGAACGTATCGGGTGATGTCGCGCTGACTCTGACGGGCGCTATCACGGCAGGGACAATCAACGCATCGGCGTTGAACGCAGCCTTCACCATGGGGGCAACCACCGTCTCTAGCGGTACTGCTACGATCACCGGTTCTGCCTCCGCGGACACGCTGTACGGCTCGACCAGTGGCGACAGCATCTCCGGCGGGGATGGCAATGACAAGCTTTATGGTGGGACGGCCGGCGACAGCTTGATCGGTGGCAACGGTGTAGATACTTTCCAGTACACCGCGACCACCGACGGTGGCGCGGCCGACGCCAACAACGTCGGGATGGACCTGATCAACCTCTTCACGATTGGCACAGGCGGTGATGTTCTGGGCTTCCAGGATGACGTGTTCTTCACCAACGCTCACACTCTGGATCTTGACATCATTTCGGGTGCTGCGGCCGGTAATGTCGTGACCGGACTCACGGACGGCGGCGCCGCTTCCGCCCAAGTTGTTGTCCAGACGACGCCGCTTACAAACTTCGCCGCAGTGGCCACGTTGTTCACGACGATCGACGGGGCGATTACCACGGCAGATGCGATCGTTATTGCCGAGGTAACTAATGTCGGCACGTTCGTGTTCTGGGATGGTGCTACCGGGGTGGCAAATGGCGAGCAGGTTCTGGGCCAGTTGACCGGTATTACCGGTGCGAACCTTGCAAGCATGTTGGCCGCGAACATCGCCATCAACGACGGCTAATGTCCGAGTAGTGTAGGGTCCGAAGCTGCGGACCACGCATAGGACAACTTAGGTTCTCGTTACGGAGCCCGGTGGGCGATGCTTGCCGGGCTCCTTTTCTGCGCGCGGGACAGGTTCGGGCTCCTAGTTGACGTACGGGCGATGAAGTGCGATAATCATAAGGAGGAGTATTTGACAGTGGCCAGGACCTACACCGTGAGCGATGGGAAGCTCGTGTTGGTGCTCACTGAAGCCGACGAGGGGGGCTACGTCGTCACGTCGCCGTTGGATCCGGAATTGGTGACCGAAGGGGAGACGATTTCCGAGGCGTTCGAGAACGCTCGTGACGCCTTCAAATGTCTACGTCGGTCGCGTACGAAGCTGTGGAAGCAGCTTCCCCGTTCGACCGGCTAATGGACACGTCGCGTGAATCGGCGCGATCTTGAAAAACATCTTCAAGGGTATGGGTGTCTCCTTCACTACCATGGTGGAAAGCACGACATCTGGATCAACCCGCGGACACTGACGCGCACATCCGTTCCGAGTCATCGGCGTCTCAAGAGCGGCACGTGCCGAGCGATCTGCCGCATCCTCGGCATCCCGATACCAACAAACCTGTAGCGACGTAGGGTCCGCTATTGCGGACTACAGGTAGGAAAACCTAGCTTCTCATGCGGAGCCCGGCGGGTAACACTCGCCGGTCTTCTTTATCGCGCGGAGACTGGACCTTCGCGGCTGGGGAGCGTCCGGTCGGCGTTTACGACACGACGTGCTATAATTGACTGAAGAAGCTCCCAAACGGCGATCACACTTTGGTTGTGTTATAGGTCCTTCAAGCATATCGCGCTACGAAAAAGTCACTTTTCATCGCGCACGGTGTCGATCTGAATCGCATCTTATGATGGGGAGCGCTCGGTGTACGGCTGCTGGTCGGCCGATAAACCGGGTCTGACAACGGGACTGCATTCGGGTAAACACGATGACCAAACTGCTGCGATGGGGAACTGTATGTCTTGCGTGTCTGACAGCCGGATGCGGGAGCACCTCGGGCACCACTGCTACAGGTAACGAGGATGTCCTTTTCTCAGAAGATGCCGATCCGGCGATAGCTGCGTTGCCATTTGTCGAGGATGAGCTGCTCATCCAGCCTTATCCCGGCGCTGATGGCCTGGCGCTGGCGGCCCTGTACTCCGACGCCGGAGCCGCGGTTGTCGAAGAACTCCCTGACATCGACATGACCGTTCTGGAGGTTTCCCCTGACGAGTTTTATGCTGTTGCTGAGTGTCTGGCTGACAGCGGTCTGATCGAGACCGTCCAGAAAAACTACCTCTACGAGCCCGGCGAGATCCCGAATGACCCGATGTTCGATCGGCAGACGCATCTGGCACAGATCCGCGCCGAAGATGCGTGGGAGATGACGGTGGGGACCGAGGGAGTCATCATCGCAATCGTCGACACGGGTGTTGATCGGGACCATCCCGATCTTGCGGATAAGATCATCGACGGTTGGAACGTGTATGACGGCAACTCCGACTATGGCGATGTTCAGGGGCACGGGACGTTGGTGGCTGGAGTCGCCGCTGCCCTTTCGGACAACGGGAGCGGCGTCGTCGGTGTTACCTGGGATTGTCCGTTGCTGGTGATCCGGGCGACTAACGAGCATGGCCGATCCTCCGCACGGCATATCGCCGCCGGCATTCTCTGGGCCCTCGCACACGACGCCAGCGTCATCAATGTCAGCTTCGCACCGCTGTGGTCGAACCGTGTTGTGCGTGCCGCTGCCCAGGAAGCGTTTAACCGCGGCTCCCTCGTGGTGATCAGTGCGGGCAATTCAGGCGGGACAACAACGGCCCGTGGGTACGGCGAGGCGTTGTTTGTCGGGGCGATTACCCCTTCCGACCGGATCGCATCGTTTTCGGATCGAGGACCGTTCGTTGATCTGGTGGCACCGGGCACCGGGATCCGATCCACCGAGATCGACGGGGACTACGGGATGGCTAACGGCACATCGTTCGCGGCTCCGATCGTTACCGGCGTGGCGGCGTTGGCCTGGTCGGTCAACCCGGACCTTCGGCCGGTGTCGATCGAGTCCGCCATTTTGACCACAACGGTCGATCTCGGAGCGAGGGGCAAGGATAGCCTCTATGGTCAAGGAGCGATCGATGCGGCTGCGTCGGTCGAGGAAGCGGCCCAGACTGTATTTGAAGCGGACACGATGTCGCCGAATGTTCAGGTGACTCGTCCGAGAGACGGGTTGAACATCTCCGGTCGGTACACGGCATCGGTGACCGCGAGCGATCGGTGGGGCGTGGCCGACGTCGTGCTTTTGATCGACGGCGTTCCTTATGCAACAGACACCAGGTCCCCATACCGGATTGTCATCGACACTGGTGGTTTTCCGACCGGCTCACACGAGCTTTCCTTCTTGGCGACCGACCTTGCGGGGAATGTTTCACAGCCAAAGACCGTAACGGTAACGTTCCGGACATCATCCCGCAGCACCAGCGGATTACCCGCCACGATCACGTTCAGCTCGCCGTCCGACGGGGCCAGTGTTTCCGGCGACGTGACCATCCGGGCCACCGTAAGCGACACCGACGGGCTTGCCACCGTGGAGTGGTTGATCAACGGCACGTCGGTTCTCGTCGGCACAGTCTCCGGCAAATCCTCCGGGGTGAGCTATGTCTGGCGAACGGCGGGCGAGGAATCGGGGCGACACACTGTCACCCTCATCGTCACCGACACCAGAGGCAACCGGACCACCGGCCAGCTCGATTTACTCATACGCTGATGGGTCAAGACGGCCTGATATGACAGCGTTAAACGGAATCAATACTTCCGTTTCATCCTTCAGATACGCCACCTTGTCCACTGGGGGACTTTCGAGTGTCGCAAAAACTTGAGTTGTACGAGGCGTTTGTGAGCCCACTCACCCACACCACGCTGCAGGTTCGATCGAGCAAAATCCTGCACGTTGCCGGTGAATCTACTCCGCCTCGGTTTGGGTCGCGGACGCTCCCACCGCGGGGCTCGAGGCGGTCTCGAAGCGGCGCAGGCATTCGGGTTTGAAGCGTTGCCGCTCGAAACCCAGCTTGTCGTAGGGTACGCCCTGTGCGAAGGCCAGGAGCTGAAAGTAGTAGATCGGCGGCGTGTGGAAATCCTCATTGAACTGCCTCGCGACTTTCATCTGACCGTAATCGAACTGGCCGAAACACGTGGGACAGATCAGACAGAGAATGTCCGCCTGCTTGTCGCGGATCGTGCTCAGCAAGTCCCGCATCATGTTGGCCGGCACGTCCTCCACTTGGCACGCTTTCCCACAGCAAAGGTACCAGTTGCGATGACGCACCGGTGTCGCTCCGAGTGCCTCGACGAAGTTCTCCAACACGGTCGGATTGTTTGGATCGTCCACCTGCATGATACGGCTGGGTTTGAGCAGATGACATCCATAGTGAATCGCCACCTTCAGGCCTTCCAGTGGGCGCACGACGGAGTCACGGACGGCGTCGTACCCGGCCTCATCCCGCACCACGGTCGCGATGTGTCTTACGCGGCTGGTCCCGCGGTACTCTCGTCCGATCCGCTTGAGGCGCTCGTTCACTTTAGCTTTAAGCTCCTCATCTTTGAGCAGATGGTATGTTTCAGATAGAGTGGCTGTGCATCCGGAGCAATTCGTGAAGACGTCCAACCCGAGATCCTCAGCCAGGCTCAGGTTGCGGGCGGCCACCGCGAGCCACGACATCTTGTCCTTCGATTTAAAGTAGATCGGGTCGGGACAGCACGAAGCCCCCTCAAGGTCAACAAGCTCGATACCCAGCTTGGGCAAGGTGTACCGGATGGCGAACTCCATCGCGGGATGCCGCGCCGGGATCAAGCAACCGGGAAAGAACGCGAAGCGTTTCAATCCGTTCCTCCTTTATCCGAGGCCGGTTCGATGAGCTGTTGGATTTCGTCCATCGGAACCGGAGGCAGCGGCGGCAGGCCGAAACGTTCACGTTGTCTATGAACGGCTGCGTTTATCGGCGTCGTGCGTCCGGTCTCCTCGAACGTATTGATGATCTTCTTCACCGGGTCCGGATAGATTCCCATATCCGCAAGCATGTTCTTCAGTGAGATGATCACCTCGACCGGCTTGACCTCCTGGGGGCAGCGCTCGTGGCAGTTGTAACAGTTGGTGCACTCCCAGACGATGGAATCCTCGTGGAGCAATTCCTCGCCTAACCCATACAGAACCTTCAGCATGATCTCCCGGGGGTTGAACTTGCCATCGCTGTAGGTTGTCGCCGGGCAATCACCCACACAAGCGCCACACTGGTAGCAGAAGCTCGCCAGGTTCCCCTCGAGTTTCTCGGCCAACTCCCGCCGGAAGCGGAAATCGACGCGCACGACATCGTCTTTATCAGCCGACGCCTTGGCCATTTAGATCACTCCTTGGTCGCCGCCTTCTTTTTCATATGACGTATGCTGTTCGAGCGGCACTTGGGACAGGATCGTTCCTTGTCCTCGCCCTTCTCCACCGTCTCGGTATACTCATGCCCGCACAACATGCATCGGAAGGTTTCTTTCGCTGCCATCATCGTGTCTCTGAAAGCTTGCTCACCTAGCTTGCTACCGCGGCGGCTTCTTCTTTCTTCTTTGCAGCCTTTTTTGGTTTCGGCTTCAGCGCCTCGCGCCCGTGCTCGATCTCTTCCATCGTGACGGTTTTGCGCAGCTCCTCCATCTGGTGCATCACCTTGGCGAACTTCTGCCCCTCGGCTGCGCTGACCCATTCCAACTGGAGCCGCTCTGGTCTGACGCCCGCCTTCTCCAATTTGTTCCAGAGGTTCTGCACGCGCTTGACTGTCTGCCGGTTGGCGCTGATGTAGTGGCAGTCGGCGTAGTGACACCCCGAGACCAGGACAACCGGCGCGCCGCAGCGGAAGGCCTCCAGCACCATGTCCTCCGAAACACGCGCCGAGCACATCGTGCGGACCACACGATTTGTCGACGGATACTGGATGCGCGAGATCCCGGCCATGTCAGCGCCGGAGTATGAGCACCAGTTGCAGGCAAAGACGAAAACCTTGTCCTGCGGATTCTCCGCCAACGTTGCCCGCACCTGCGCGATATACTGGTCGTCGGTGAAGTGCCGCATGGTGATCGCGCCGAACTGGCACGTGGCTCCGCAAGCCCCGCAGCCTGCACAGGCCGCCTCGATCACCACCGCCACCTCGCCCTTCTTCCACATGATCGCCCCGTACGGGCAAACGGCCGCACACTGGCCGCACTTCTTGCAGGCGTCCGCATCGATGCGGCTGGTGATCGCCTCGATTTGAATCTCACCTGCATTAAGCAACGCACCAACCCGAGAGGCGGCCGCACCAGCCTGGCAAACCGAGTCCTTGATGTCCTTTGGGCTCTCACAGAAGCCGGCGAAGTAGACGCCGCGGGTCGGCGCGTCGATCGGCTTTAGTTTCGGGTGCGACTCCATGAAGAAGCCGTCGGAGGTCTTTGACAGCGTCAACAACCCGGATATCTTGGCGATATCCTTCGGCGGCACGACGCCCACCGACAGCACAATCATGTCAAGCTCGTGTCGTTCCAACTGACCGCTCGTCGTGTTCTCGACCGTAACGGTGAGGTTGCCCGTCTCGGGATCTTCATCGACATCCCCCGGCAGACCCCGGATATAGCGCGTCCCCGCCTTCTTGGATCGCTGGAACATGTCCTCGAACGATTTCCCGAATGCCCGGATGTCCTGGTAGAAAACGACGTTCTCCACGTCGGGATAGTGGTCGGCCAGAAGCAGCGTGTCCTTGATCGTGTTCATGCAGCAGATGTTCGAGCAGTAGGGTCGCCCGATCTTCGGATTACGAGAGCCGACGCACTGAATAAATCCGATCCGTTTGGGGCGCTGGTGATCGGAAGGGCGCACGAAGTGCCCGGCCGTAGGACCGCCGGCACAGATCAATCGCTCGAACTCCATCGACGTAATGATGTTGTCAAAACGGGTGTAGCCGTACTCGTCCATCTCTGTCGGGTCGTACACGTCCAGACCGATCGCGACGATCACCGCCCCGACATCACGGGTTATGATCTCATCCCGGTCGTCATAGTTGATCGCCTGTTGCTCGCAGACTTCCAGACACTTCCCACATGCGATGGGGTTGTTCCCGAGGCAGTCGTCCATGTTGAGGACATAGGAGCAGGGGACGGCCTGCGGGAAGGGGATGTAGATGGCCTTGCGGGAGGAGAAACCCATCTGGTATTCATCCGGCTTGGAGACCGGACACACCTTGACGCACTCCGCGCACGCGTTGCACACCGAAGGATCGACGTACCGGGCCTTCTTCCGGATTTTCACGGTGAAGTTACCGATGTAGCCCGAGACTTCCTCGACTTCGGAGTAGGTTAGCAGTTCGATTTTCGGATGCCGACCGACATCAATGGCCTTTGGCCCGAGGATTCATATCGAACAGTCCATGGTGGGATACGTCTTGTCCAACTGGGCCATGATCCCACCGATGGTCGGCTCCTTCTCCACGAGGACCACCGGGTGTCCCGCGTCGCCGAGCTCGATCGCCGCCTCCATGCCGGCGATGCCGCCGCCGATCACCAATGCCCGCTTGGTCACCGGGACGGTTAGCTCCTCCTGCGGTTGCAGGAAGCGTGCACGTGCCACGGCGCTTGCGACCAGGTCCTTCGCCTTTGCCGTCGCCCCGTCCCAGTCCCTAGGATGGACCCAGGAGCAGTGCTCCCGCAGGTTGGCCATCTCCATCAGGTAGGGATTCAAGCCCGCTTCGCGCACGCATTGCCGGAAGGTCGGCTCATGTTGCAGCGGGGTGCAGGAAGCGATGACGACCCGGTTGAGGTGATGCTTGTGGATCGCCTTTTTGATTTCGTTCTGACCAGGATCGGCGCAGGTGTACTTGTTCCGAACGGCGCTCACCACGTCAGGCAGCGTCTCGGCGTATTCCGTCACGGCCGCGCAGTCAACGGCCCCGGCGATGTTCAGCCCGCAATCGCAGATGAACACACCCACGCGGATGTCTTCGGTCGTGGGTTTCGATTCAACCATCAAATACCCTTCCTCTTTCAGAGATTCTCCTCAAGAACCAGTGACGCCTTTTAAGTACAGTTCACTACTCGAGCGCGTCGGCCACAAGCTCGGCTACGTCGCGCATCTCAATCTCGATTTCTGCTCCCAGATTCGGATCCTTCATCGCACAGCGGAAGTGAATCTGGCACTTCGGACAGGCTGTCGCTAGAACGTCCGCACCGGTCGCCCGGGCTTCACGCAGACGCTTGACCTGAATCTGCTTTGCAAATCGATCACAGTTCGACCAGGTGCCTCCCGCGCAGCACATCGCTCTGGAGCCCGAGTGTTTCATCTCGACGACCTCGACACCGGGCAGGGTCTTGAGCACCTGCCTGGGAGGATCGTAGATGCCCAGGTGGCGGCCAAGACGGCATGGATCTTGGAACGTGACCTTGCGATGGTCGCCGGCCTTGAACTTCAGATCCCGCCCGCCGTAAGCGGGGTCAGCCAGAAACTCGGTAATGTGCATGATCCGGGGCATCTTGCCTTCAAAGAAAGGCTCATAATCAACATTCCACGTCCGCAGACACTCGGCGCAGGATGTGACCAGCACCTCCGCCCCGCTGTCGGTCACCAGTTTGACGTTGTGCTTCGCCAACAGTTCAAAGTTCTTCCGGTCACCGTTCCACAACAGGTCGTGTCCACAGCAGCGTTCTTCCGGCGACACCACCGGCGTCACACCCAGTGTATTCATTAGGCGCACCGCAGCCCGCGTCCCATTCAGCGAGGTGAGCTGAAAGTCCGGGAAGAAGGCATCATAGTACATCGTGCATCCGGTCCAGTAGAAAACCTCGCCCTTTTCGGATTCCGTTTTCAGGTCCTTGCTTAGCCAACCCATGCGATCCTGCTGTGTCCCACCCTGGGCCATCATGCGCATCAAGGACTGCAACGCGCCACCGTGTGGACATTCCGGCTCGACGCCCTCGCGGTGGGAAAGCTCCCTGAGCCTCTGCACCAACCGGGTGTAACTCACCTCAGCCGGGCATCGCAGGTCACACAGACCGCACGTCAGGCAACTGGCCAGCGTCCCATTCTCAATAATGCCTTGCCGGTCTCCAAGGTTGGTCGCCAACACGTGCCGCCGTGGGCTGTAGTTACCGCCGATCCGCGAGATCGGGCACGTAGCCGTACATTTCCCACAGTCATAGCAGGCCCACGCGTTGGTTTCTTTCGCTGCTTTCGCAAGTTCCGGCATCGGCGCGTACTCCGTATCTTCTCAAACGGCCTGGCGTTTTGCGTTCAGTGGACTGGGGCCGAGCTTGCGAACCTGGTCGGTAAACTCATTGATCACTTCCGCAAAACGGGCGCCCTCGGCTGCGCTGATCCATTCGAGGCGTAAACGCCCCTCCTCCATACCCAAGAGTTTGACCACGTTCATCGTTTTCTCGAACTGCTCGACCGCGCGTTCGTTACCGTTGACGTAGTGGCAGTCGCCGAAGTGGCATCCCGACACGAGTACACCGTCGGCCCCGCGCTCAAACGCTCGCAATACAAATCCCGGTTGAATGCGCCCGGAGCACATGACGCGGATCATCCGAAAGTGCGGCTGGTGTTTGATGCGGGAGACGCCCGCAGTGTCGGCTCCGGCATACGAGCACCAATTGCAGGCGAACACCACTATGCTCGGGTCCCACGTGCGTGCCGCGTTGGGCGGCTTTCGTTTCACTTCCGGTCTGTTTCGTGTGGTCATCATGGCGCGACCTGCTTTTGGAGGTCCGCGCGGGCGTTAAGCCGCGGCTCGTCGCCGAAAAACGCATCGATCATCGCATGCACCTGGCAGTCGGTGAAGTGCTCACAGACAATCGCGCCGGATGGGCACCAACTGCCGCAGGTTCCACAGCCCTTGCACAGCGACGCGTTAATCCGGGCAGTGATAATACCCGGTGAGACTTCGACAAGCTCCGGTGCGTGAAACGGGCAGATATCTACGCACGTGCCGCACGCGCGGCATTTCTCCTCCACCACCGACGCAACCACCGGATCCAGTTTCACCTTGTCGAAGGCGAGGAAGACCGAGGCCTTCGCAGCCGCCGCCGACGCCTGGGCCACCGTGTCTACGATGTCCTTGGGCCCCTGGACCGTCCCGGCAAGCAGCACACCCTCCACCACGGTCTCCACCGGCGCCAGCTCCGGGTGCCGCTCGAGGAAGAACCCGTCGAGCCCCACGCTGGCCTTGAGTATGTCATGGAACCTGTTGGTCTCGGGCTGCCGGGGCCTCATCCCGACACTCAGCACCACCAGGTCCGTTGGAACCTCCAGCCGCCGCGCCAACAGGTCATCATAGCATCGCACAGCCGTCGCCCGGTCTTCACCGAGCACCTCCGCCTTCTCTCCGGGAGGAATACGAACGAAGAGCACACCGAGGCCTCTCGCTTCGCGGTACATCTCCTCCGCACCGGACGAGATCGTCCGGATGTCACGGTAGAAGATGGTCGTGTCGATGCCCATCTTGCAGAGCTGGATCGCCTGTTTGATCGCCGTGGGACAGCAATAACGCGAGCAGCCGGTAAAGCCCTCAGGATCACGCGATCCCACGCACAAGATGAACGACGCACTTTGGGGCCGACGCCCGTCCGGCGATACGCAGCCCTCCTTCTCGAAGAATGAGCGTTCCAGGTCCTGGCTGGTCACCACGTTTGACAGCTTCCCGTAGCCGTATTCTCCCGTCGGCTCGTACAGATCAGCCCCGAAGGCAAGGACGATCGCCCCGACCTGCATCGTTTCGTTGGTCGCGCCCTTGAGGGTGATCTCGAAATTGCCCACGAAGCCGGTGATGTCCTCGACCTCGGTGTTCAACAGGACCCGTGCGCCGCTTTCTTTGAGGCACTTGACCTTCTGCTCCAACACGTCAGTCGCCAGGCGCATATTCGGGTAGAGGTGTTTGAGGTTGGGTTCTGCCAGACGACCGCCCAGCCGGTTCGTCTTCTCCACCAGTGTCACGGGGAATCCCTGAACCGCAAGATCGGTCGCTGCCTGGATCCCGCCGATACCGCCGCCGACGACCAGAGCATACCGGTTCATCGACACCTCACCTCCCTGGAGCGGGTGCAGATGGCGGGCCTTGGCGATGCCCATCCTAATCAGCGCTTTGGCCTTCTCCTGGGCCTCTTTGCGGTTCTCGGAATGCACCCACGAGCACTGGTCCCGGATGTTGACCATCTCGAACAGGTAGGGATTGAAGCCGATGTCCGCGCAGGCCTCTCTAAACACGGGCTCATGCGTGCGCGGCGTACAGGCCGCCACCACAACACGGTTTATGTTGTGCTCTTGAATCATCTCGACGAGATCGTCCTGCCCGGCCGACGAACACGCGAACAGGTTTGTCTTGGATACCACGACGTCCGGGATGGTCTCCGCATAGCGGGCCAATTCCTCTACGTCCAGAACGCCGGCAATGTTGATCCCGCAGTGGCACACCATCACGCCGACGCGCGGCGGACCGGAGAGATCCATCGGTTCGACGAGCTTCTCGTCCTCCTCGACGCGATGACCGGTGAGGAACAACTGGGCACGGGCCGCTCCCGCCGACGCCTGGGCGACGCAGTCCGGAATCACCTGCGGACCCACCGCGCTACCGCACACGTAGATGCCCTCCTGCGTGGTCTCCACCGCGGATATAGCCGGATCCTTTCGAGCGATAAAACCATATTGGTCAACCTCGATCCCCAGGGTTTCGGCGAGTTTTTTCGCCCCGTCGTTTGGTGCGGCTGCTACCGAGAGCACGACCATGTCAGCCGGGATACGCCGCTGTTTGTGCCCCAACGTGTCTTCCACGAAGACCTCGAGGGAGTCATCCTCGGGCACATGGTCAATCTTAGCGGGCCGGCCGCGGACGTAGTCGGCGCTCTTCTCATCCCGGGACCGTTGCACAAAGTCGTCAAACCCTTTGCCGAAGGCGCGCAGGTCGGTGTAGAGGATGGTCACATCCTCGACTTCGGGATCATGCAGCCTGACCAGCATCGAGTCCTTCACGGCATTCATGCAGCAAAAACGGCTGCAATACGCGCGACCTCCCTCACCGCGAGCACCGACGCACTGGATGAAGACAATCCGTTTGGGCGTTTTCATATCCGACGGTCGAACCACGTGCCCCTGGGTCACGCCGGAGGCGTTGAGCATCCGCTCGAACTCCAGGCTGGTGACCACGTTGGGAAATCGGCCATACCCATAATTGCCCAGCTTTCGCGCATCGAACTCCATAAAGCCCACAGCCACTAGAACGGCCCCGACGTTAAGCTCGGTCTCCTCCGCCCGCATGTCGAAGTCGATCGCGTCGACCTCACAGACCTTGGTGCAATGACCGCAGACCAGGAAATTCGGGTGGTAGTCCTCTCTCCGTTTCTGTTTGAGCTTCTGGACCTTCTCGAGCCTGACGCGCTGTTTTTCGCTAAGGAAACCGAAGAGGTTGAGGCAGGCGTCAGGGTCGATTACGTAGGCCGCCGGCTCCGACTGGGGGAACGGTCGGTAGATCGCTTTTCGCGCCTTTAATCCGACGTCGAACTCGTTGCCACCAACCTGCGGGCAGGCGTCGACGCACAATCCGCAGGCGACGCACACGTCCTCGCGCACATAACGCGGATTCTTCCGCACGCGGACGCGGAAATCCCCCGGCTTTCCTTCACAACCGATGACTTCCGCGTTTGTGACTACGTCGATCAGGGGATGCCGACCGGCATCCATGGCCCGAGGGCCCAGAATTCATATCGAGCAATCCATGGTGGGGAAGGTCTTGTCGAGTTGGGCCATTCGACCCCCCAACGACGGTGAGCTTTCCACCAGCGTCACGCGGATGCGGGCGTTGGCCAAGTCCAGGGCCGCCTGAATCCCGGCGATACCCCCACCGATTACCAGCGCCCTTTTGTTCGTCACCGGTTTTTGTGCACCTGCCGATTTTTTGGGCTGAGCGTCCACGCTCTTACTTCTCCAGTGAAGTCCGCCCGTGGCGAATTATCTTCGATCACTTCTATGCGGTCGATTCCACCGCAACGGTGTCCTTCTTTCCCTTCTTGCCACCGTACTCTTCTTCGTAGTAGGACCAACCGGCATCAAAGGCTTTTAGGTTTAGTTCCTCCGTCCCGGGCGGTACGGAGTCCTTGACGGCCTCGCGCATCTCCTCGTGTGAGACGATTTTCGTGACGGCTGCGAAAAAGCCCAGCATCACGATGTTCTGGACGATCGACCGTCCCAGCGATTCGGCAATCCGCATGGACGGCACACCAAAAGCCGGCTGCCCTTTCTTCAAGGTCGGGTGCGCCAGGTCCTTCTCGTAGACGAGGGTGCCTTTGTCCTTGAGTTCATCGCGATACTTCGCGTAGCCCTCGGCTGACATGACCACGAAGATGTCCGGCCGGCCGATGTAGGGATAGAGCACCTCCGTGTCCGAAACCGCCAGCGTCGCGCTGCAGGCGGAGCCCCGCGCCTCCGGGCCGAAACTCTGAATCATCGTGGCGTGCTTGCGGGCGTTGATCGCGCACGCCCGGCCGATGATAAATCCCGATAGCACCACGCCCTGACCGCCGAACCCGGTGATACGAATCTCCGTTCTACTCATGGATCATTCCTCCCTCCCGCGGGGTGGGCATGTACCTGTCACCGAGGACCTTGTTGTAATGCTCATGCATCATGTCAAGGAAGGTTGGCCTTTCCTCATCAATGAACTTCCCACAGATGATTTCGTCCTGATAACCTATGTCCAGATCGCGCGTGTCCGCTCCGTGGCGGATCTCCGCGTTGTCGTGGTAGAACTGCATCAGATTAAAACCGGTACCGAGCTTGTTGAGCCGTGCGTACAACGTCGAACACGGAGCGATGATCTCAATGAAACGGAAACCCTTGCGATTGAGCGCTTCCTTGAACGACTTCGTCATCCGGCGGATGTGCAGGCTCGTCCAGCGGGCCACATAGGTCGCCCCGCAACTCGCGGCGAGGTGCGGCAGGTTGAACGGCCGCTCGTAGTTCCCGTAGGGCATGGTGGAGGTCTTTGCTGTCAGCGGTGTTGTGGGCGCGTTCTGCCCGCCGGTCATGCCGTAAATAAAGTTGTTGACCAGGATGACGAGGAGGTCCATGTTCCGCCGAGCGGCGTGGATGAAGTGGTTGCCTCCGATCCCGGCCAGGTCACCGTCGCCCGAGAACACGATCACCAGAAGCTCGGGACGGCCCAGCTTCAACCCCGTGGCGAATGGAATAGCCCGTCCGTGGGTGGAGTGGAAAGCGTCGAGCTTCATGTAGCCTGCCACCCGGCCGGTGCAACCGATGCCGGATACGACACATGTCTTGTCGAGGTCCACTTTGCTCTCTTCGAGCGCGGTCGCAAAGCACTTGACCGCCGTACCGATCCCGCATGTAGGGCACCAGATATGGGGGATCCGATCCATTCGCAGGAACGGAGCTACCGGATGTTCCTCGATGGCGGCTTCGGTTTGTTCCATCACTTCACTCATTTTGCAGCCCCCAATATGGCGTCGCAGATGTCGCTTGGGTCGTGCACGCCCCCACCGCCGTGAGGGACAAGAACCGCAGCCGCCCGTCCAGCCGCGCAGCGCTCCACCTCGAGAACCATCTGACCGTAGTTGATCTCCGGTACGACAAAGGCCTTTATGTTCCCGGAAAGTTCGCGAATGCGTTTTTCGGGGAAAGGCCAACACACGATCAACCGGATGACGCCGACCTTCACACCCTTCTTCCTCGCTAGATCAATGCCGGCACGGGCCACCCGGGCGGTAATCCCGTAGGTCACAACCACCACGTCGGCCCCGTCCGTGTCCTCTTCCTCAAAGTGAACGATCTTGTCGGCGTTGTTCGTGATCTTGTCCAAAAGACGCCGAACGCAAACCTCCTGGCATTCCGCGCTCATCACCGGATACCCGCGATCGTCGTGCGTCAGGCCGGTCGTGTGGAACCGATACCCGTCGCCGGCACGGGCGAACTCCGGAACCAGGTTGCCGTCGACACGGTAGGGCCTGAATTCCTCGGGCGTTTGTGCCGTAAGCTTTCGCGGCACGACCTCAATCTCGTCGGCCGGGGGAATGATGACCTTCTCGGTCATATGCCCCACACACTCGTCCATCATGAACATGACCGGAACCCGGTACAGCTCCGACAGATTGAAGGCTTCGATCATCAGATCGAACGCCTCCTGCGGCGATTGTGGGCTCAGGGCGATCAATTCGTAGTCACCGTGCGAACCCCAGCGGGCCTGCATCATGTCCGCCTGCCCCGTCATCGTCGGCAGCCCCGTGGACGGTCCGCCGCGCTGCACGTTCACCACGACGCACGGCGTCTCCATCATCGCGCCAAGACCAATGTTCTCCATCATCAGGCTGAAACCCGGGCCGCTCGTCACGGTCAGCGATTTCGTTCCGGTCCATGAGGCGCCTACAATGGCGGCCATGCTCGCCAGCTCGTCCTCCATCTGGATGAATGTGCCGCCCATCATGGGGAATCGCCGCGAGATACGTTCGACCACCTCGGTGGAAGGTGTAATGGGATAGCCGGCGACGAATCGGCAGCCCGCCGCCATCGCCCCCTCGCCGCAGGCAAAGTCACCGTCGAGATAGTGGGCGCCCGTCAAGACGCCCGCAGGATCAGTTTTCAATGGTCGTTCTCCTTAGCTGCGCTGCCGCAGGCGATTCGTTAGCCCGCTCCGCCTTCGCCAACCGTCACAGTCGTTTCCGCCGTGGCTTCATCGTCGGGTTGTGCAACGCTGAAAATCGCAAAATCGGGGCAGATCATCTCGCAGAGGTTGCAGTTGACGCACTCGCCGTGTTTGACCACCTCCGGCGGATGATAGCCTTTGCGATTGAATCCCTTCGACATCGCCAACACGTCCTTCGGGCAGTATTCGACGCAGAATCCGCACCCCTTGCAGCGATCCGCAATGATCCGCACCTCGCCGTGAGGGATCTTGATCTGATCGAAGTCCAGAGGTTTTCGCCAGTATTTCATCTGAGACTCCCGTACGAGCTATCAGCCTCAAGCTGTGAGCTGTCAGCCTTGCCGACTATCTCCTCCTGGACGAGCGCGATGACACCCGATAGCTGACAGCTTTTGTTGCGTTTTCGGTGGCACGTCCGTTCGTGCGTACACCGCGGACCTCCTGATAGCGGCAGCGACCACGAGCTTCCCCGCAGAACAGTTGCTCTCGGTGTAATCCGCGTGTCGCGGATAAACACTCTCCGCGGACGGTTCGAGGTTGAGCGACAATTCCGAAAAAACGCTGAAAAACTTGGGTGATCTGCTCGATCTCCGTTGGTTTGAAGGTCTCTCTCCATACTGCAGTAGCGGCCAGCCCACGGCGTTTACCTAAAGACCTGCATTCTAGCACACATGACACAAATACGTCAAGGCCAAAGGAAGAACGCACGCAGTTTATCAGCACATCCAGGACATGTCCGGATGCTGCTTCAAAAACGCGGACCCGGGCTTAAGGCCAACCTTCCGACATCAAGCACGTCGGGCCTGGTAGGGTGGCAGCAAGCAGGACCACCGGAATCGCTCCCGTTGCATCGCTGCTTCCGGGATCCACAATCCAGTCTCTTGCGCGCTCCATCCGTTTCCGAGCCAATACGCTGGTGGCTGGTACCTCGTGCCGGAGGTTACGCCCAATTAGCCAACAAGCACGAAGCGTTGACAATCGGTGCGCGGCCGTTTACCATCTGCGGTACAAGCGAAGACTCAGGTCGTGGACCGGCCTGTGACGATTCTGCTTCGAAAAGTCACGGAGAGATGTAACATGTCTTGTTCGAGCGTCTTGTGGTTCAAGGATGTCGGCTTCGATGATTTACTACTGGTGGGCGGTAAGAACGCCTCTTTGGGGGAGCTTATCAAGCTCGAAGGCATCAAGGTTCCCGACGGCTTCGCCATCACCACCGAGGCTTTCAAGCGGTTCATTGAACCGCTGAAAGGACCAATCGCCGAGCGTCTGGACAGGGTGGCCGCCGATGATTACGCCGATGTTACCCTTCTTGAAGAGACTTCGCGTGAGATTCGATCTCTGATCGAGGCGCAAGATTTCGACAGGAAGTTTGAAGCTGAAGTGGCCGAGGCGTTCAGCAATCTCGATCCTGCGCGCAACGTCGCTGTCCGCTCGTCGGCGACTGCCGAGGATCTCCCCGAGGCCAGCTTTGCCGGGCAACAGGACACCTTTCTCAACGTCGCCAGCCTGCCCAGCTTACTTAAGCGCGTGAACAAGTGCTTTTCATCCTTGTACACCGCTAGGGCCATTTCATACCGCCATGAGATGGGGTATCCCGAGGACCGCGTGCTTCTCTCGGTGGGCATCCAGGAGATGGTCAGGGCGGACTGGCATGGTGTCAGCGGCGTGATGTTCACGATCGACACGGAGACCGGTAATGAGAACCTGATCCTGATCACGCCGCACAAAGGATTGGGCGAGGCCATCGTCCAGGGCGAGGTGAAACCCGACGAAGTCTACGTCCTGCGGCATTCTTTGAGGGTGATTCAGAACCCGCTGAAGCTGCTTGACGACGCACAATATGCGGACCTGGCGGGGCAGGCTCTCGCGATAGAGAGACATTATTGCGAGAAACATGGCGATCGAGTCTACATGGACATCGAGTGGGCCCAGGACGGTGAAACCAAGGAGCTCTTCATCCTTCAATCTCGCCCGGAGACCGTTCATTCGCGGCAGATCAGCTACAAGCGATACTACCTTGTGGACGACAAGGAGAACTTCGAAGTCCTTGCCAGGGGGCGCCCGGTGGGCATGAGGATCGGACACGGCGATGCAACCGTTCTGAAAGACGTCAGCCAGATCGATGATTTCAAGGATGGACAAGTTCTGGTCACGAGGATGACGAGCCCGGACTGGGAGCCGATCATGAAGAAGGCGTCCGCGATCGTGACTGATCAGGGCGGACGGACCTGCCACGCGGCCATCGTGGCCCGCGAGATGGACATCACCTGTGTAGTCGGGACCGAGACTGGAACCAAGACCATCCCCGGCGGAACGGAGGTGACCGTAAGCTGTGTTGATGGGGAACACGGGACCGTGTACCGCGGGTGCCCCAAGTACGAGGTGGAAGAAGTCAATCTGCTGAATGTTCCCAGCACCCAAACTCAGATCATGCTCAATGTGGGCTCTCCCGAGAAGGCCTTGGCCGCCGCCCGGTTGCCGCAGGATGGTGTGGGTCTAGCCCGTCTCGAGTTTATCATCGCATCCCAGATCGGCTACCATCCCCTTTATCTGCTTAAGGTCGGCAAGGAGGATGCCTTCGTTGAGGGGCTGGTGTCGGGTATGGGGCGCATCGCGGGTGCTTTCTATCCCAAGCCGGTCATCTTTCGGTTCTCCGACTTCAAGTCGAACGAATACGCCAACCTGAAAGGTGGGAAGCCTTTCGAGCCACAGGAGGAGAATCCCATGATCGGGTGGCGCGGTGCCTCGCGCTACTACGATGAGCGATACCGGGAAGCATTCAAGCTGGAGTGCCTGGCCGTCAGGAGGGTGATTGACAAGTTCGGGTTGGACAACGTTAACGTAATGGTGCCGTTCGTGCGCAAGCCTCAAGAGGCCGAGAAGGTGCGCCGTATCATTGACGACGAGGGCATCGATACAGGCGTCTATATGATGTGCGAGATTCCCTCCAACGTGATTCTGGCCCGGGAGTTCTTGCAGTACTTTGACGGCTACTCCATTGGATCGAACGATTTAACGCAGACCACGTTGGGGCTCGACAGGGATTCGAGCATGGTCTCCCATCTCTACGACGAACGAGACCCCGCGGTCAAGAAGCTGATCACAGATGTCATAAACACGTGCAAGGATATGGGGAAGAAGGTGGGTCTTTGCGGCCAGGCGCCTTCAGATTTCCCAGACTTCGCGGAGTTTCTGGTGAGGTGCGGTATCGACAGCTTCTCGGTGACACCAGACGTGGCCGTAAAAACACGGCTTCTTGTTGCGGAGATTGAGGCCGACTTGAAGGTACCGTGTATGCAACCGGCCTTGTGACAGCCGCGAGCCGGTGGCTCCTCGTCCGGACTCCGGTCCAGCTTTGAACCGTGAGTACCGCCCGCCTTTCTTGCAGCGTATTGTGAGCAGTGTCGTCCACAGCGGCTTTGCCAGGAGGCACGATATCAGTGAGCCCGCGGGCCAAAAGAGCCGACACGTACAGCGGCTTCGAGCAGGGGCCGATTCGACCTCCAAGTGAGGCTCGCAGCCTGCTCATACGTGTAACGAGAAACTGTCCCTGGAACCGCTGCACCTTCTGTCCCGTCTATAAGGGGACGAAGTTCTCGATCCGCCCGGTTGAGCATGTGATAAGAGACATCGATGCCGTCCACAGTAACGTCGAAGTGCTGCTCAGCGCGGCGGATGCGTCCGGGCAGATCCCCCTGGCGGAGATGAGCAGGCTGACGGACGAGACGGCACCGGTAGATCATCAGGCTTTCGCCGCCGCGTTGCACTGGGTCCGCTCCGGCCGGATGAAATCGGTGTTTCTCCAGGACGCCAACTCACCTGTCATCAAGCCTGCGAATCTTGTGAAAATCCTTGCACATCTCAAAACACGGTTCCCATCGGTGGAGAGAACGACATCCTACGCACGATCCCAGACGATTGCATCGAAGAGCGACGACGACTTAAAGGCCATCAGGGAGGCCGGTTTGGACAGAATCCACATCGGTCTTGAATCCGGTTGTGACGAGGTCCTCGCAATGGTCAACAAGGGGGTTACTAAGGAAAAACACATCATAGCCGGACTCAAGGTGAAAAAGGCGGGGATGGAGCTTTCGGAGTACGTCATGCCCGGTCTGGGAGGACAACGGTTTTCCGAAGCTCATGCGGTGGAAACGGCTGACGTGCTGAACCGGATCAACCCGGATTTCATCCGCATAAGAAGCCTGGCGATTCCGCCACATGCACCGCTTTTTGATGATTATCAGGCGGGCCGCTTTTCACGGTGCACCGACGTGATGGTGACACAAGAACTCCTGACATTCATCGAGAACCTCGACGGGATCACGAGCGTCATCAAGAGCGATCATATCTTGAACCTGTTTGAGGACATCGAAGGAACACTACCGCACGACAAGGAGTGCATGCTCGACATATTGCAAAAGTTCCTGACCATGGACCCGCAGCAACAACGGTTCTATCAGGTCGGACGCAGACTCGGTGTCTTCCGTCGCATCGGCGATTTCGAAAACCCACACAAGATGGCCGAGGTCGAAAATACCTACGATGCACTAGATGTCACGCCGCAAAACGTCGACGAGATAACACACGCCCTGATGGCACGATATATCTGACCAGGCGTCTAAAAGGATGAGTTCCGGCCAGAAGCGCTCCATGCCTTACGGTCAAGAGGGCGGGTCGGTTGTTCCCTCGAAGACTCGACCTGTCGTGCCAAACGGCGTATCCTTTGAGCATGGAAATAAGAGATAGCAACAAAGCGAAGCTCATGGACGGCCGGGCTCTGGCGAAGCGGGTGTGCGACGAGGCTACGGCCAAGGTCAAGAAGATTTACGAGGCCACCGGCGTCATACCGGCGCTGGCGACGGTACTCGTCGGGGACGATTCGTCGTCGGCGACCTACGTGCGCATGAAACACAAGCGGTGCGAACAGACCGGCATGAAGTCGCTCCGCGTCGAACTGCCTCGCGACACAACCACCGACCAGCTCGTCACTCAGATCGACAAGCTCGCGGGCGACAGTTCAGTCCACGGCATCGTGATTCAGCACCCGGTTCCAAGGCCGATTGATAAACGAGCAGCCTTCGAGAGGATCCCGCTGGACAAGGACGTAGACGGCATCACATCCGGCATGCTCGGTCGGGTTATCCTCGGCATGCCCGCGTTCATACCGTGCACACCGGCCGGAATCATGCGTCTGCTTAACGAGTACCACGTCGAGCTTGACGGGGCCCATGCGGTCGTAATCGGTCGGAGCCCGATCCTCGGCCGGCCGATGGCATCGATGCTCATTAATGCCCACGCCACCGTGACGCTCTGCCACTCGCGTACCCGCGGCCTGGCGACCATCATGCGACAAGCGGACGTGGTAATCGCGGCGGTGGGCCGGCCACGGTTCGTTAAGGGCGGATGGATCCAGGTAGGTGCAGTGGTCATCGACGCCGGCTACAACGAGGGCAACATCGGCGACGTGGATTTCGACGGGGCAATCGAGCCGGCCTCGCTAATCACCCCGGTACCCGGAGGCGTGGGCCCGATGACCATCGCCACCCTGATCGACCAGACCGCCAACGCCGCTGCGATGCAGCTTGGCGTCGATTTATGACCGAAACGCGGCGTTGACTTTTCCAATCGAATCTCTACTTTCAGTTCTTTCTCTGCCGATCTCTACGTAGATCGGTACGTCTCACGGGAAAGAGTTGTGATGCTCCAGAATCCTGTTCTCGAGAAGGTTTACGATCCCAGAACGGTAGAGCCCGAGGTCTATAAGCTGTGGGAGGAGGCCCGTACGTTTCGAGCGACGCCGGACGGCAGCCCGCACGAACGAACGTTCACCGTCATGATCCCCCTGCCGAACGTCACCGGGGCGCTCCACCTGGGTCACGCGCTCAACAACACATTGCAGGACGTTCTAACCCGCTACCATCGGATGCGCGGGTTCAACACCTTATGGCAGCCGGGTACGGATCACGCCGGCATCGCCACTCAGGCCGTCGTCGAACGGCGTATCTTCGAGACGGAAGGCAAGACGCGGCACGATCTTGGTCGTGAGGGCCTTGTCAAACGCATCTGGCATTGGAAGGACGACTATGAGAAGCGGATCATCACCCAACTCAAACGGATGGGCTGCTCATGCGACTGGGAGCGTACGCGCTTCACCCTGGACGACGTCTGCGCCCGCGCGGTTCGCCACCAGTTCTTCAACCTGTTTAAGGACGGTTTGATCTTCCGTGGGAAACGGCTGGTCAACTGGGATACGCAGCTTCAAACCGCGGTCTCGGATGACGAGGTCTACTACGAGACGATCAAGGGGCATTTCTGGCATTTCAAGTATCCGGTGATCGATCCGAAGCCCGGTGAGCCTGAGCACGTGGTCATTGCGACGACCCGGCCGGAGACGATGCTCGGTGATACAGCCGTGGCGGTCCATCCCGACCCGGAAGGATTTTTCGATAAGCAAGAGGCTGAACTCAAGACTATGTGGGACCGACTATCAGGTCGGTCAAGCAAGGAACGTGCCGAGTTGGAGGCGAAGCTTAAAAGCCTTGAGGACCGTCGTGAGTCGGACTTGGCGAGGCTAGTTCAACTACGCAACATGGCCAACGACGGGCGGATGTTGCTGCTGCCGCTGGTCGAGCGCGAGATTCCGCTGATTGCGGATGAATGGGCTGATCCCACACTTGGGACTGGGTGCGTGAAGATCACGCCGGCACACGATCCGAACGACTACGACGTCGGCCTGCGCAAGAATCTCGCGATGATCAACGTGCTAACCGCGGATGGGAAGGTTGCCCGGATCATCGAGGCGGATGGCACGGTCAATCCACACAGCAGAGAATATGAAGCTCTGGTGTTCAGCACCGACGGCCGCGAGAAGGTTGTCAAGGATCTTGAAGCCCGTGGTCTACTGCACGAAATCGAGGACCACGAGGTCGAGATCGGTCACAGCGACCGCAGCAAGCTTCCCATCGAACCGTATCTATCGGATCAGTGGTTCCTGAAAATGGGAGATATCAGCGAGCCGCGGGCTTCAGCCCGCGCGGATTCGCAAATGCAAGACGAGCCGCGGGTTTCAGCCCGCGCGGATTCGCAAATGCAAGACGAGCCGCGGCCTTTAGCCCGCGCGGAGATACGAACACCAGACCTCTCTCAGAAGGCGGTCCTTCTTACGTGGACAACCTATGGCACTTGGTTACCCGGAGATGAACGAGGGTTTGTATCTCGCGTTCCACTGCTTGACGGGGCGCATGTCATCCACAACATCCCTGGTGAACCATATGACGCGGATGATCCACAGGTGCAAAGTGCCGCTGAGGATGCCATGCAAGGCCACCCTGTGCGCTTGAATACTGAGCAAGCGAAGACATTGATGCGAGTGGTCGCGGATGTCTCTGAGCGGCACGGGATTGAACCACTTGCCGTCGCGATCCTACCTAACCATGTCCACATCGTATGTCAGGCTGAGCACTCCGGCGAGGAGTTGCTCCAACTGTTCAAGGGCAACGCATCACGGGTGTTGAACACAGAGTACCAGTTACATGAAGCTCCCCGCTGGTGGACTAAGGGCGGCTCGACACGCTGGTCTAAGAAGAGAAATGATCTCACTGCGGCAATTGACTACGTTAGGAATCAGACAGGTTCTCTATATGTTTGGTCGTTTGATGTACGTGCCGGGGAAATGCATGAGATGTTCGAGTCCGCGCGGACCAAAGTCCGCGAGACGATTGGGGACGGAACGTCCGCGCGGGCTGAAGCACGCGGCTCGCTGGGTATAACGCTTGGTGACGGCAGGAAGGCACCCGGTCTTGCCCAGGCGGCGATGGACATTGTCAACAACGGGCGTATCAAGATCTTCCCACAGCGGTATACGAAGACATATCTCGACTGGCTCGGCGAGAAGCGCGACTGGTGCATCAGCCGACAGCTCTGGTGGGGACATCGGATACCTGTGTGGCACCATCGCGTGACTCTCACAGAACGCAACTGGGTAGACCATCTGGTAGATGGTGCGGGGCTCGACTCCATCATGATTGGAAGATGGGCCGACAGCGATGCGGGCCTTGTGGTCTGCAATTCTGACACTGGGTATGTGGTTGACCCTCGGCAAGAGCTCATGCCCGTCGTCCCGGACACCGCAGGCACGTACGATCTCTATGTTTGCTGCGGCGCGCAGAGTGCCCAAGAGTTCCTCGAACCTGATGGTTTTCAGCATGACCAAGACGTCCTCGACACCTGGTTCAGTTCGGCCCTGTGGCCGTTTAGTACGCTCGGCTGGCCGGGTGATCCCAACGACGATAACGACTCAGACCCGGATAAGATCCCGAACTGGGAAAAGGACAAGGAATATTATCCCGGCGCCGTTCTGGTGACATCCCGTGACATCATCACCAACTGGGTCGCCCGGATGGTGATGTTCGGGCTTTACGCAATCGGCGAGATTCCATTCGATCACGTCTATGTCCACCCGAAGATACTGGACGGTCGCGGCGAGACAATGAGCAAATCGAAGGGCAACGGTGTCGACCCGGAGGATATCATCGAGACGCACGGCGCCGACGCACTGCGTTACGCAATGGCTGACATGACCACCGAGACGCAGGACATCCGCATGCCTGTGGACTATTTGTGTCCGCACTGTGGAAAGCTCACCGACCAGGCCGTCGCCTTAAAGGCGGAGGAGCAGGCGCGTAAGTCACGCGGCGAGAAGCTTGTGCGCAGGCTTCAACCAGCCGACTGCACGCGCGTCAAGTGCTCCAACGCGGAGTGCGGTAAGGAGTTTGCCACGCAATGGGCTAACGACGCCCTCAAACAAGAGCTTGGACTGGCCCGCGAAACATCCGAGAAGTTCGATAACGGCCGGAACTTCTCCAATAAACTATGGAACGCCGCACGGTTTGCGTTCATGAATCTCGCCGACACGCCGTGCGACAAGCTCGACATTGCCGCCCTGCCGCCGGAGGACCGGTGGATTCTTGCCCGCCTTTCGCAGACGATCCGGCGGGCTCACCAGTGCTTGCAGAGCTATCAATTCTCCGCCACGGTGAAGGAGCTGCGCGAGTTCTTCTGGGATTCGCTGTGCGACTGGTACATCGAGCTGACCAAGCCCCGCATCGGCGAGCCGTGGCTCAAAGCCCGCGCGGATGCGCGGACCGCTGGAAACATCCAGCAATCCGCCACCGCCAAGCAGGTTCTCGCATTCTGCCTGGACCAGATTCTTAGGCTTTTCCATCCGATCATCCCTTTTATAACCGAGCGTCTGTGGCAACAGTTAAACACCGTCGCACCTCGACGCGGTCTTCCCGGTATTGCGGAACTGAAGACGGACTGTCCATTGATCCTTGCACCGTATCCGCCGGTCGATGGCTACCCTGATCTCGAGAGTGAGGGCATCCTGGCGACGTTTGCGAAATTGCAGGATGCGACGCGCGGTGTGCGCGATCTTCGGGCGAGTTCCGGCGTATCACCGAAGGAGAAGTTGACCGTGACCGTCGTGGTGCCCAAGGAGCACGTCGAGTCCTTCAGGGCCAATGCCCATATCGTGCAACACATGGCCAACATCGGCGAGCTGCACGTCGTGTTGGAAGCAAGGCGTCCGCCCAACGCGGGCAGCATGGCCGTCCACAACCTGCGAATCTATGTCCACGACATCAGTGATGACGAGGCCGAGCGCGCCCGAACGACCAAGGCGTTCGAAGCTCTCGAGAAACAGATCGCCGGCAAGGAGAAGAAACTGGCGAACGAGAAGTTCCTCGCCAACGCCAGGCCGGAGATCGTCGAGGCCGAGCGCAAGCGGCTTACTGAGTTCATCGCGCAGCGTAAGAGTCTTCGGGAGCACTTGTCGGAATTGTAAGATTTAAAGCCGCGGGCTTTAGCCCGCGCGGATGCACGAAGTCGGACGCAAGATGTGGGGCCGACGGGATTGAACGAGGGATTGTCATATGTGTGGAATCATAGGATATGTGGGACGGCGATCGGCCCTGCCGATTCTGATCGATGGTCTTCGCCGATTGGAATACCGCGGGTATGACTCAGCCGGTGTTGCCCTGGTGGACTCGCAGGCCGTCGCGGTCACCAAGTCGGCCGGACGGATCTCGGTTCTCGAACAACTCATCGACTTTCAGTCCACCCAGACCACGGGTCTAGGTCACACCCGCTGGGCGACACACGGCGCGCCGACGGACATCAATGCCCATCCGCACACAGACGGTTCCGGAAGGATCGCGGTGATCCACAACGGGATCATCGAAAACGACCGCGCGCTAAGGACCTACCTTCAGCGTGAGGGGGTAACGTTCCGCAGCGAGACCGACACGGAAGTGATCGCTCAGCTCATCGCACATTTCTACGACGGGAACCTGGAACAGGCGGTCCGCCAGGCTCTGCACGAAGTCTCCGGCACGTACGGGATCGCGGTTGTCTGCGCCGACGAGCCTGATGTCATCGTCGCCGCCCGCAGGGGCAGCCCGCTGATCATCGGCGTCGGACAGGGCGAGCATCTGCTCGCGTCGGATGCGGCGGCAATCATCGCACACACGAGCCAGGTGGTCTACCTCGATGACGGAGAAGTGGCACGAATGACGCCGGACGAGTTACGGATGACGACGCTCGACGCCATCCCCGTTGCGAAAGACGTGCACGAGATCGAATGGTCGCTCGAGCAGATCGAGCTGGCCGGCTACGACCACTTCATGCTCAAGGAAATCTGCGAGCAGCCCAGCGCACTGGAAAACTGCCTGCGCGGGCGCATCGATCTGCGCGAGGGCGCGGTCCATCTCGGCGGCCTCGTCGACTGCACACGCGAACTGACCCGCGCCAAGAGAATCATTCTAACCGCGTGCGGCACCGCCTGGCACGCCGCGCTCGTCGGCGAGTATCTGTTCGAGGAACTCGTGCGCATCCCCACCGAGACCGAATACGCCAGCGAGTTTCGCTATCGCAACCCGATCGTCGACGACGGCACTGTGGTGATCGTCGTTTCTCAGAGTGGCGAAACCACCGACACGATCGCCGCGCTCACCGAAGCCAAACAGCGCGGCGCCACGACGCTTGGCGTGGTCAATGTCGTCGGATCAACGCTTGCACGTGAAACCGACGCGGGCGTATACCTCCACGTCGGCCCGGAGATCGGTGTCGCCAGCACCAAGGCGTTTACGGGGCAGGTCACCGTCCTGGCACTGATGGCGTGCTATCTGGGGCGCCGAAAGCACATGTCACCGACCGCCGCCACGCATTTCATCACCGCGCTGTCGAAAATCCCGGACCAGATGAGCCGGATTCTCAAGCATGCTGATGATGCGAAAGCCGTTGCACAGCGCTACTACGAGCGTGATAACTGGCTGTATCTCGGGCGGGGTTACAACTACCCGGTCGCTCTCGAAGGGGCGTTGAAGCTCAAGGAGATCAGCTACATCCACGCTGAGGGACTGCCCGCCGCGGAGATGAAGCACGGCCCGATCGCGCTAATCACCGAGGGAATGCCGGTAGTCATCATCGCCACCGCCGGAACCCAGTACAAGAAGATTGTCAACAACATCTCCGAAGTGCGTGCCCGCGGGGGCAGCGTCATCGCCATCGCAACCGAGGGCGACCGGGAGATCGCCAAGTTGGCCGAGCACGTCCTGTACGTGCCCGACACACTCGAACCCCTGCAGCCGCTGCTCACCGTGATCCCCCTGCAGCTGATCGCCTACCACGCGGCCGTCCTCCGTGGCTGCAACGTCGACAAACCCCGCAACCTTGCCAAAAGCGTGACGGTGGAGTAGCGTCTCGTCGTACCGTGCTGTTCAACGTGCCGGAAGATCCCTTTTCCGCCGCCGTACCTGGAGATGCTTGTGGTGACCGGGCGGGCTCAAGTCTTTGTGCTGTGGCAAGCCGATGTCTTGCACGATGTCTGGACTTGACGGGCCCACGAACGTGGCCTATGTTCTGCACGGGTTCTGTTAGGGTGGGCTGATGGCAAACGGGTCGAGAATCGAGTGGACTGAAGCCACGTGGAACCCCGTAACAGGGTGCACAAAGGTCAGTCCGGGCTGCAGGAACTGCTACGCGGAGCGCATGTCGAAACGCCTCAAAGCCATGGGTGTCCCGCAATACAGGAACGCCTTCTCGTTGACGATCCACCCCGAGTTGCTGGATACACCACTTCGTTGGAGAAAGCCTCGCAAGGTCTTCGTCAATTCGATGAGCGATCTTTTTCACGAGGAGGTTCCGTTGTCGTTCATCAAGCGCGTCTTTGACGTGATGCAGCAAGCGTCGCAGCATGAGTTCCAGGTGCTGACCAAGCGCCCGGAACTCGCATTGGCTTATGCGGATGAGCTGCCTTGGTGCCGGAATATCTGGCTGGGCACAAGTGTTGAGACAAAGGAGTACGTTCATCGCATCCGTACCCTTCAAAGGATCCCGGCCGAGGTTCGCTTCGTCTCGGCAGAACCGCTTCTTGGTCCGATCGGCAGGTTGCCGCTAAGCGGCGTTCACTGGGTCATTGTCGGAGGGGAATCAGGCCCGGGGGCGAGGCCGATGCGAGCGGAATGGGTCACACAAATCCTCGATCAATGTCAACGCCGCGGCGTGCTGTTCTTCTTCAAACAATGGGGTGGAGTGAATAAGAAGCGGACCGGACGGGTGCTCGATGGTCAAACATGGGACCAATTACCTCGGGAAGTGTGCGAGCACAGAAAGGAGCACGCCCTCGTTGTCTGACGTCGTCCAGTTCTTCGACGAAAAAAAGGAATGGTCCAAATACAAGGACCTAATACTGGACTACTACCTTAAGCCCTACCTCGCAAAAGTGGCGAAGCTCGGGAAACCGATTGCCATCATCGACTGCTTTGCCGGACCGGGTAAGTTCCATGCAGATGAGGCACCCGGTAGTCCCGTGATCATAGCACGTCATTTGGAGAGGCTACATAGTCGGGGAGCCCGAGTCCGCGGTTTCTTCATCGAGGCTAACGATACTCTGTACAAGCAGCTTCGGGTGAATCGTAACTCTTCAGCCGTTTGCAATGTTGGTGTCGGGTAACGGTGGGAGTTGTCCGGTAGTAAGGTAGGTTTTGAGGGCGTTGGTGATGGTCTGCGTAGGGTTCAGGCCGCGAAGCCGCAGTGT
>Ga0307432_1000105_pt1 | contig 69869 bp, 58 predicted proteins | sample SalMarWE160150MG_FD_202158 | JGI IMG/M metagenome (GOLD analysis project Ga0307432, IMG submission 202158) | Salt marsh sediment microbial communities from the Plum Island Ecosystem LTER, Massachusetts, United States - WE1603-150 | ecosystem: Environmental > Aquatic > Marine > Intertidal zone >...
CTTCGTGGTGCGACCCGTTCGGTTACGAAGTCCAAGCAATGGACGCTAGGCAGTTTTTGGCGGCGAAAAATGCGACAACTGAAGGACCAACAACGCTTCGGAACGGCCAAAGCCCAGTCACCGGTTAAAAACCGGTGCCACACGCGTAGCGCGTCCGTAACCGTCCGTGCGAGCCGCGGCCTTCAGGCCGCGCGGACTTTCGCAGAATACTGCGCTGTCTCGCTTCGAGAATCCGCGCGGGCATGAGCCCCGGACGGGCGACACACGGTCGGCACGACTATCTCGTTGTCACAGCGGTTCCATCGCTCCTCTGGGGCTTGTATTGGCCGTGCTTTGCATAAAACCACGGGCTTGCACCCTGTGGCTATAGACTTTTGCCCCCTTCGGGGGCTTCAAGTTGGGCGTCGGGTCTGCGGACCCGACCTACGATTGGCGCTTACCCATGCCCCACCGCAGCCACATCCATCAATTGGCATGTCACAGTGCACGGGATCGTAGAATGTGGAGTTGGCCAGTCTGGGCGCATAAGAATCGACCGCAAACCTTGTTGGTCTGCGGTCGGTGCGGAAGTTGTTGCGACAGTTTACAGCCGGTGCCGGATACCCCCGGCTGGATGGTCACGATCGCGGATGGGCGTCGTCGTAGACCGCCTTCAATCGTGGTGTCGACAGGTGGGTATACACCTGGGTTGTCGAGAGCGACTGGTGCCCGAGTAGCTCCTGGACGCTTCGCAGATCGGCCCCGCTGTTGAGCATGTGCGTGGCGAAACTGTGACGCAGTGTGTGCGGGCTGATACTCGGATCGAGCCCGGCCTCCACCAGATACTTGTCCAGCTTGCGGCGGACGCTTCGCGTACTGAGCCTCTGGCCGTGCTTGTTGACAAACAATGCGTTCTGATCGAACGCGGCCGAACGGGCGTCACCCCGACGCAGCTCAATATACTTCCTGATCGCTGTGATGGCCGTCGGTCCGATCGGAGACGTACGCTGCTTCTTACCCTTTCCGCGTACGCGGATGGTCTGGCCCTCGAAATCGACGTCCGTGAAGTTCAGGTCAACCAGCTCACTTACGCGAACACCGGTGGAGAACAGCACCTCGAGCATCGCCCGATCACGCGCTCCAAGAAGCGTATTATCGTCCGGAGTCGACAGCAGCCTTGTGATCTGTTCGAGTTCGAGATATTTCGGCAGGCGTTTCTCCTGCTTCGGCGTTCGGATCGAGGCGAGCGGGTGAGCCTGCACGTAGCTCCGACGCAAGCAGAACTTGTAGAAGCTGCGCAGCGTGGCGAGCTTGCGCGCTACGGTTGACTTTGAGTAGCTTTGAGTCCCCAAAAACGCCAGGAATGACTTGACATGTTCGGGTTCGACGTCTCGGAGTTTCTGTCGGATATCCGTGCCGGACAAGACAGCGGTGCCCGTCGTACCGGGCTCCACCGGTTGACCGGAAACGGCCGCTCCCGTGCCCGTCGCTCGGGCCATGGACGCGAAGTTCTGGCCACCTTTCGCCGCCTCCTCGTCGCCGACCAAAAACGCGCAGAATTGCGCCAGGTCAGCGGCGTAGCACTTGGCCGTGTGGGGCGAGAAGTGCCGCTCGAACTTCAGGTAGTTCAGAAACTCGTCAATCAATGGATTCTCTGTCATCATCGCTCGTTACAGATCGGCGAATCAACCCACGGCTACCTGATCATAGGCGCAACTTCAGGAGGCGGTCACCGCTCCTGTTCCTTCCGAACTACGTGGCGATCTGATCGAGTTCCGTCTCTAGCCTGCGGCCCATCTGATAGCTCAGCACGGCCGCATCAAACCAATCGAATCGACTCGCCTGATCCGCGGCGAGCGACGCGAAGGCATCAATCACCTCCGGTTCGTGTCCCGCCTGGTAGCGGAACACGAAGCGTTCCTCCCCCTTAACCAGAGACAGCTGCCGAATCACGTTCATGGTTTCCTTACCGATCGCGGCTTTCGCCGGCGAGCACGGATTCGTGCTGACTGTTCAGTAGCTCCCGGATCGTGGCGTGACAGCAGTATCGAATATAGTGCTGCTGACTCACCACGTACTTACGCCAACCGTACGGACTGCTGTCGGCCCCGCGGAGTCTTGCAAACTCCCTGATATCCGCGACGATGGATCCGTGGGACGCGTCGAAAACCCGCTGAGTCTGAGCCAAGAGTCGCTGTGTGGACACAGGAGCGTCTGACGCGGTGAGCCGGGCTTGCCGCGAGAGCGCAATCGGATCCAGCGGGCTGCTATCCGGCCTAGACCTCGTTCCGTACAGTTGAGCGGAGATTCCGATGCTCGGCGGATCGTAGGGATCATATTCCGTCACCGCGAAAACGAGAATCGCGTCCACACCAAGCAGATCGACAAGCTCCAGTGCGTGGCTTGGTGACTCCACCGCACGAAGCCCCTCAGCGGCAAGGACGCCGAGGACTCGACTGACGGGAACAACCGAGATCCCGTCAGCGTAACTGAGCTCGCTCGCCATCAGGTCCGCGACACGACTGGGGTCGAAACTCACCGACCCACTCATGTTCAATGCCGGCGCGACTGCCACCGTCATGGGGCCAAGCGCCGGATTCGTGATGGAAGCCGGTTGCTCAACCCACTTCCCGCCGTGACACCCGAAGAGCACCGTCGTGCCCGCGAGCAGAGCGAAAGCCCGCCATCCCCACCGACTAACACGCTTCACCGTGGTCATCCTTGACCGTCCCGTCTCAACTCCCAACCCCGCCGGCCACCTCCAGCTGCGCGGGGGAACGTCGTCGGAATCCAACTCCAACCACGCGATACAATGGCTTCATCGTCTGTTTACAAGAGCCCCTTTCGTCGAAACGACCGATTTCCGAACATCCTATAAATCGTCGTTATGCGAGGCCCTCCGCACCGGCCCTTCCGTTTTTACCTCGACTCCGGTCAGAATGTCGTCTCTTGATCCAGGCGGGTACACCGCTGGGATCAACGACCAGGTGTTCTCATGGCCGGATCGGTTGCTTGCGAAAAACACCCGCCCATCCGGGGAAAATGCCGGAGCGTAATTGAACGTGTGTCCGTCAGTGAGCCGCGTCTTCCCGCGTCCGTCCTCGCTTACGACCCAGATGTCGAACACCTCACCAGTGTTCGACTGCAACGTTCCATCCAACAGCGGCACCACCGTGGAAGTGCTTGCGTAGGCGATGCGCCTTCCGTCCGGGCTCCAGGAAGGCAGGATCATCGCTTCGGTCACGCTGCAGGCGACCTCCGTTGGGTATTGCGGCTCACCATCCGCGAGTCTCAACGTCCAAATACTGAACCACCGGCTCCCGCGTTCCCGGGCGCGCTGATAGACGATTACGTCCTCGACGGGCGACCACTCGGGAAACAACCCGTATCCGATAAACTGCCTGGACGCCCCCGCAGCCGCCGGAGCGATCCACAATTCCCATTGCCCACCGGCAACCGACAGACTACAGAAGACCAATCTGCTGCCGTCCGGCGACCAACTTGGGTGAACGTCATCCGCCGCTCCGCTCGTTACCTGCACGGGTGGACCGCCCTCTACGCCAATGATCCAGATATCCCAGTTGCCGCCTCGCCGACTGGCAAACGCGATCCGCGTGCCGTCCGGGCTAAAAGCCGGCTGAATGTCGGGCGCGGGATCAGCCGTCAATTGTGTCACCGCCACGCCGTCGACGGACTTGATGTACAGATCCGGCTGAACGCTGTGCCGCGTGGAGGCGAATACCAGGCGGCGGCCTGTGGCGTCAATATCCGGATCAAAGTCCGCCCCGACCTCCGTAAAGGAGTGGCGTTTGAGCGACACGGCCGCGCGGGTGACGTATACCGGGGAGGTTCCGGCTGACAGATCCCCGAACATGCTCAGGTGGTTCGATTCAGCGGCGGCCAGCAGGGCTTGCGTGTGGTCCGGGCAGACCAGCACGCCGCTGCCGTCACGGCCCACACATCCTGCGATCGCAGCAACACAGAACATCAAACCCGTCAATGGATGCCAACACAGAGTCACTCGTCTCAAAGCAACAGTCATAGCTCTAGCCAACACTCAAGGCAACGGACAACACGCAATCCCATCCGCCGGCGCACGCTCGCCTTGGAACTAACACCGCCGGTGTGGTCGTACCACCTATTCCCATCGGCTTTGCGGTTGGCGCAGAACAGTTACGAACAGCGGCTCCGATTGTCCGATAACTACTCCGACTATCGACCCACTGGCTCGCACTTCTTCACTACTTCATAGCGTCCGCCCTCTGTCCGGACGACAACGCTCCCCCTTGTCCGGCCACACCTGTTACCACCTTCCGCATGGGATCATCACCGTCCTCTTCACAAACAGCGAGCCCCGATAACACCGCCAGCCTGGCCGGTGGTATGGGTCTGTTTTGGCGGACCCGTGTGGCATATCTTCAAAACGCAGGCAGATAAGCCACTACCCATGCCGCCAAATCCTCTGTTCACGTTAGGCGGACTAGCTCTGGGCCGATCATTCACACTCCGTGAATCCACCAAAACTCACAGATCCCGGTCAAGCCATCCATGTTGGGAATCTATTGTCAGACAATAGTTTACAGAAATCTCCATGACTGCTCGCCCGTGGACAACTTTGTTGCTAAACTCTTGCTGGGGTAGACGGTTTCGGAGCTGATGCTTTGCAGCTCCCTGTCTAATTGAATGGGGGTGCTCGATGGGAAGGAAGCGAGGCCCATCCTCATCGCTCCTGGAACCGCCGGAGCGCCTCACCGGAATGCGGTTGGCACATCAGGGGCCGCTGCCTGGGGAGTTTGGAGCATGGCTGGACGCGGAAGTGGCCGGATTTACAAATGCGTCGTCGTTGATCTGAACACGCAAAGGGATTTCTGTAACCTTGGCGGTGCCTATCCCGTTACGAATCTCCTGGAGTTGATACCAGCCCTGCGGCACATGATCGCCTGGGCAAAACGGAATTACGCCCCGGTCATTTCATCCATCGAGTCGCATCGGACGAGCGAGGTACGGAGCGACGCCCTGCCTTCCTGCTGTTTGGACGGCTCCTCGGGCCAGCGAAAGATCGACTTCACCATGTTCCCCCGACGCACACGGATCGAGGTGGACAATACCCTTTGCTGTCCCATCGATCTGTTTGGAGAGTACCAGCAGGTCATCTTCCGAAAGCGAACCGACGACTTATTGGCAAATCCGAAGGCGGACAGATTCTTCACACAACTACCGGGCAAGGAGTTCCTCCTCTTCGGTGTGAGCCTCGAGGGATCGATCAAGGCGCTGGCCCTTGGGTTGCTGGCTCGCAACAGGAGGGTAACCGTCGTGACCGACGCTTGCGGTTATTGGACCAAAGCAACGGCTGATCTCGCCGTCCGACAGATTGTCGCCAAGGGCATTCGAGTTATCACGGTCGACGAGCTGCTAAGAAGTAGGCTGGATCGATCATGGCGTTACCCCACAGCTCGCGCGATCCGACACCAACGCGACGTCTTGAATCGCCTCAACGGCAATGGCAGGCGAGGCGCGTCCCCGCGGAGTAATCCTGTGCAAGGTCGGCGGCCCGGCTCACCACTCAGGGCTGGTATGTCCAATCCGGACTCCGACGCCCGCAGCAGTGACACGTGAGTCCTGAAGGCTTCGAGACGAGAGCAAACCGGCCAGGCAAGGAACCACAGAAATGCTTGTTCCCACGCCTGGCCGGCAGCCCTTTCCCCATCCAGGAAGCACCGGATTCGACTACTACTTGCTCTGATAGGCATGACCGGCGTGAAAAGGACGCGTCACCCGCTCCCTACGCGCCGGGCGTGCCATCGGCGGAGCATTCCAAGTCTAAGATACGCCGGTGCGTCGGCCAAACAGCGTTTCACCAGATGCTGTGGGTTCTGATAATTCCTCCCGCTCGAAGCCGCCAAACTCACTGAAGCGGATTTGGCATCCGGTTCAGGTATCCCGCCGTCCATGTTGCAGGCGACACCCCGGGCGCCCGGCGGCGTCTTGTTGCCGGTTGGTTCGTGACGTACTATCGCGTGGATGGAACGCGTAATCTATCTGCTGGTGGCATATGACGGCACGGACTTCCACGGCTGGCAGCTTCAACCGGAGATGCGGACCGTCCAAGGTGTGATCGAACAGGCGGTCCGACGCGTTGTGCGGCACCAGGTTGACCTGATCGGCAGCGGCCGCACCGACGCGGGCGTCCACGCGGCCGGTCACGTCAGCCACTTCATCACGACCTGCGAGCTTGAACCGGGTAAAATGAAACACGCAATCGGGGCGCGTCTGCCGAAGGACGTCTCCATTGTGGAACTGCGCGAGGTACATCCGGAGTTTGACGCCCGGCGAAGCGCGATCAGCAAGCTCTATCGCTACCGCATCTACGCCGCTCCCGGGAGGCCCGTCGAACGCACGTTACAACGCTACACGTACCACATCTGGGAACCGCTCGACTATCATCGCATGCGGGCGGCGGCACGACACTTCATCGGCGAGATGGACTTCTCGGCGATGGCCGCCACCGGCCATGACCGGGAGTCGATGGTCCGCCGGATCCTACAGTGCGATATCGAACGCCACCTCGATGAAATCCGTATTGAGGTTGAAGGTACGGGGTTTCTCTATAAACAGGTGCGTAATATGGTTGGCACGCTGTTGAGCGTCGGACGAGGGCAGTGGGAGCCGGACCGCGTCGCCGATATTCTCGAAAGTCGGACGCGAGCCAACGCCGGCGCGACGGCGCCGGCGCGCGGACTGTGCATGCAGTGGGTCCGCTACCCGCCCCATCTGCTCGTCTCGCCGAATCGAATCGAAACCGGCGAGGTGATCCCCGCCACTCAGTGACATTCAGGTGACGGTGCCTTCGCATGCACATCTGCCACGTCATTACGCGACTCATCATCGGCGGCGCTCAGGAAAACACCATCCTGACGTGTCAGGGTCTTGTCGAGCGAGGCCATCAGGTCTCGCTGATCGCCGGGCCCGAGACGGGGCCGGAAGGGTCGCTGTGGGATCAGGCCGAAAAGACCGGTTGTCAACTGATCACCGTGGATTCGCTTCGCCGTGCGGTCCGGCCGCTCAGTGATTGGCGAGCCCGTCGTCAACTCCAGCATGTCTTTGAGCACATCCAGCCTGATGTCGTCCACACGCACAGCAGCAAGGCGGGCATCCTCGGGCGATCGGCTGCGGCGCGTGCCGACGTTCCGATCATCGTCCACACGATCCACGGGATGAGCTTCAATCGGACACAACCGAGGCTCGTGCAGGCGTTCTACGTATCACTTGAACGACGCGCCGCCCGGCACACGACGGCCTTTGTCACCGTTGCCAACGTTATGATCGACCAGGCGGAGGCGGTGGGAATCGCTCCACGCGATCGCTTTGTGACGATCCGCTCGGGGATGGACACGGATCGCTTCGCACCGCACGCCGAGCTGCGTCAACGGTATCGCCGGGAATGGGGCATCGCTCAGGACGAGGTGGTGGTCGGCACAATTGCCCGCCTCTTTGAAAACAAGGGGTATGAAGAGATCATCGAGGCGATGCCGACGGCCGTCGCGCGCCACCCGAAGATAAGATTCGTATGGATCGGCGACGGCGCACACCGCAGTCGTTACGAACGACGGCTTGACGCGATCGGCTTGCGCGATCGGGTGCATATGGCCGGTCTGATCAGCCCCGACGAGGTCGCTTCTCAGATCAATGGTTTCGACATCGTGCTTCACGCGTCGCGGTGGGAAGGTTTGCCGCGTGCCATTGTACAGGGATTGCTCACTGAGGTTCCAACCGTCAGCTTCGACAACGACGGCGCCCCGGAGGTCGTCATACCCGACGAGACCGGGATACTCGTACCATATGGCGACACCCGGCGACTTGCTGACGCGGTTGTGACACTCGCCGCCGACACCGAGCTGCGTCGCAGCCTGGGCCGACGCGGCCGGGCCCGCTGCGCGGTGGCCTTTGACCGGCGCAAAATGGTGGCGGACATTGAGGCCCTATATCGGAAACTCGCCCACCAACGTCTTCCCCGGACGTCATAGTTGCACGTTCCCGGCACCTTTCGGATTGTCGATTGGAGGTTGGAGGTTGATGACTCATGGAGGATTTGAATCGACAATCTTCCATGGTTACTGATTGCCGATTCAGGCGTAGGGATCACCTACCGGGTAAGACGCGTCATGCATTGTCGGTGACGGCCTGTGATGAGTACGCGCCCAGACGGACCAATGCACTTGTGACCTCGTGGGCAACAGTTTCGACGTCGTCCAACGTGAGGTACGGGCACATCGGCAGCGAGAGAAGCTGATCACAGAACGTCTCCGTGTGGGCGAGGGGGACGGGGATGAAGCATCCGTGGCCAAACGCCACCTGCCGGTGAATCGGTATGGGATAGTGAATACCCGCGTTGATTCCGTGCTCATTAAGGGACGTGAGCAACTCGTCCCGATGGTGGTGACGGATCACAAACAGGTGGTACACGTGCTCCACATCGCTTTGTTCCGCCGGAAGTATCACGTCCGACTCACTCAACAGCTCGCCGTACTGAGACGCCAGCCAGCGCCGCGTGGCGTTCCATTCATCCAGATACCGCAGCTTCACGCGTAGAACGGCCGCTTGCAGGTTGTCCAACCGGGTGTTAACGCCGCGGATCGCGTGCCGGTGCTTGACAGTCGAGCCGTAGTTTCGCGCGGCACGAATCCATTGTGCAAGGCTATCGTCATTCGTCACCACGGCGCCTCCGTCGCCCATCGCACCGAGATTCTTGCCGGGGTAGAAGCTAAACGCCGCCGCGTGCCCCATGCTCCCGCAGCGACACCCCTTATATCGTGCACCGTGAGCCTGGCAGGCGTCCTCGATCACGAGCAGGCCGTGCTCGTTGGCGATTGTCTGGATTGCGTCCATGTCAGCCGGTTGCCCGTAGAGGTGCACCGGTATGATGGCCTTCGTACGCGACGTGATCGCGGCGGACAGCCGACGAGGATCGAGGTTGTACGTGTCGGGGTCGTGATCGACGAGCACGGGTGTCGCCCCGGCCTGCTGGATCGCCAGCGCGGTGGCGATGAAGGTGTTGGCCGTTGTGATGACCTCGTCGCCGGACCTGATACCGAGCCCTTTCATGGCGAGCGTGAGCGCATCAAGCCCGCTGCCGACGCCGACGCAGTGCTTCGTCTCGCAAAACGCGGCGAACTCCTTTTCAAAGAGTTCCACTTCGGATCCAAGGATGAAATCACCGCGATCGATCACGCGGTCGATCGTATCACGGATCTCGTCGTAGAGCTCCTCGTGTTGTCGCTGAAGGTTGACGAGTGGAACGGACACGGTTCGTTGTCTCCTTGTTTTCACAGGTCGCCTACGTGCAGACTTCCACAGTGGTTGAGGCGGTTGTCGGCGCGAAATGCCCCACCGACCGATCCGGAGTCCTTTTGCAGGCTTCGGGCCGCGGCGCCGTATCGCGCACGAACATGATCGAACGCAAGGCCTGCAGATTCATCTTGATGTCTTCAAAACTGCGCATGCGCAAGAGCCGGCGCAGCAGATAGCCGGGTCTGAAATAGAACTCCCGATACGCCACTCGGTATAGGCGGTTGAGTTCTTCCGTGGATACGGTGGGGAGTTCCATCACGGAGTTGGCCAGGTCATACTCACTCCAATCGAGCGTGCGCAGATAGCCGTTCCTTCTGGCCCACTCGAACATACGTGTTCCCGGATAGGGCGTTGTGACGTTGAACACGGCGATATCCGGATCGAGCTCCTTGGCGAAATCGATGCTCCTGCGCAGACTCTCAACCGTCTCGCCGGGATTTCCAAACATAAAGGCCGCACGAACTTCTATGCCGGCCTGCCGCACCATACGGACGGCCTTTTTTGTCCGTTCGATGTTGATCGGCTTGCAGATGTTCTTCAGAATCTGCGGGTCGGCCGACTCGATCCCGAAGAGAATCTGGTGGCACCCCGCCCGTTTCATCTTCGCCAGCAGCGAGGGGCTGACGCAATCCGTGCGGGCGAAGCACGACCAGGTCAGATCGAGGCCACGCTCGATGAACATGTCACACATCCTGGCAACGCTCCGCTTGAAGATGGTGAACGTGTCGTCGTAGAAGCTCACTTCGCGGATGCCATACCGGGCCTGCAGCTCTTGAATCTCATTGACGACGCGCTCTGCTGAGTGTGACCGCAGCGGAGTCTCCGCCGAGTTGCAGAAGGTGCATTTGCCGGGACAGCCCCGCGTCATTGTCATGCTGATCGCGGGGAGGCGCCGATAGGCGCCGACCGCCGGTTTGTACAGATCGAACTTGATGAGGTGATACGCCGGAGTGGGTAGTGAATCGAGATCCTTGACCGGCTCCGCCATTGGATTGTGCTCGACCGGCTGACGCGGATTTCCGTTTCGGTATGACAGTCCGCCGATGGATTCGATGACTTGTCCGTCGACAAGAGCGAAAAACGACTCTTCACCTTCGCCGCGGATGACATAGTCGACGTTAGAGTCCTGGAGCACGTCGTCCGGTAGGGCGGTGGCATGCACGCCGCCCACTACGATCTTGGACTCGGGTGACACACGCTTGACAATCCCGGCTATGCGATGCGCGTTGATGATCTGCGCCGTCACGGCGGTAAGCCCCACCCACCGGGGCTTATGATCGCGCGCGAACCGTTCAATATCCTCGAAATGGAGCGTCTCCGCATTAACGTCCATCACGTGCATGGACCGCCCGCGGGCCTCGGCATAAGCGGCTATGTACAACAGCCCCAGCGGCGGCGACGTGCTCTTGACACCGTGCCAGATGTTCCCGTCCTTCGTCAGCCACGGCGGGTTGATGAGAAGGATGTCCACGAAGGATGCTCCCAAAGTCCGCATAAAATCCGCAGGGGGATCACGCACGCCGATCTGCCTGCAAACGGCGCCGCCTCTTATCCGTCGTCCGAAAAAGAGTCAGAGTGGACTTAAAAATGGGGGATGACTGATAACGTCGTGGTTATCGCCGCAACCCGAAACCAAGCAGAAAGACGGGCCGAAGTATGCTCCACCAGCCCACTATGGGTTTCATCTTCGTGTAACCCAGTGATTTGGACGGGTAGATCTTGGTACAGGGCACCTCAGTGTGTTTGTAGCCCAATTTCAGTACCTTCCAGAGCAGGTAGACCTCGAGGCCGTATCTGTCCAGCCAGCGCTGATGCAGATTGATTCGTTTGTCGTCGAGAAGTGTCAGCTTGAAAGCGCGAAACCCGTTCGTGCTCTCAGTCAGGGTCTTTCCGACGAAACGGCTCATCAACCACGGGTGCAGGCGTGTGGCCAACCGGCGGTACCCGGGCATGTTGCCGCCCGTTCCCCCGCCCGGCAGGAAGCGCGAGCCCATCACCAGATCGCAGTCCTCGTCGCAGATCGGGTCGAGCAGACGCGGTATTTCGGAAGGATCGTCCTTGTTGTTGCCGGCCATGATGATGGCGATGTCATGGCCAGATCGGCGCCCATACTCCATGCCGCTGCGCAGCGCGGCGCCGACGCCTTGGCGCGAAGCGTGTGACAGGGCTTCGGCACCACGGGCGCTTGCCACCGCCGCCGTCGAGTCCGTCGAGCCGTCGTCGATCACCAACAGCATATCGACAAGACGGTGATCGACGCGCTCCACGACACGGCCGATCTTGGTCTCTTCGTTGAAGGCGGGAACCAATACGATGATCTTGCGCCCCTTGTACATCGCCCTACTCCACGAGCACGAGGATGTCGTCCCGTAGGCAGTAACGCCGCTCACACCGCGGGCAGCAATACCGGTCGTTGAGCGGTACGCCGCATACACACGCCCAACCGGCCACCCTGGCTGGATTGCCGACGACGACATGATGATCCGCGACATCGTGTGTCACGACCGCCCCGGCCCCGACGCAGGCGTACCGCCCGATCGTCAGACCCGCCAGGATGATCGCTCCGGCTCCGATGGAGGCTCCGTAGCGAATCGTAGTGGACCCTAGCCAGTTCTCCCGTCGCCTGTAGTGGTTGGAGACCTCGACGAGCCCCCGGCTTCTGGGGTAGCGGTCGTTGGTGAAGATCACGCCCGGGCCGATGAACGCATCATCCTCGATCGTCACCCCCTCCCACACCATCACGTGGTTCTTAACGATTACACGATCGCCGATTTGCGCCCCGCCCTCCACGTAGACGTGGTCGCAGATGTTGCAATCCCGGCCGACGTGCGCTCCGTCGAGCACGTGAGAAAACGCCCACAGTCTGGTGCGCTCACCCACGCTCTGTGACTCGCAGATGGCACTAGGATGAACAAAAACGCTCAAAGTCGCCGGCATCACTTCGTCATCGCCGATGCGGAGGGCGTGAAATCCCGGCGGTCTTTGATCCGTCCGTGGTTCCGCCGTCCAACTCCCCGGTGGCACCCGAGTCCGGCGAGCCACCCTGCGATGGTGTTGTCGCCACAGGACTCCTCGGAACGCCACCGCCACGCCCGACCAATCGATCACACTCCAACGTTTCGGCAGCGGCCGACGCCTCCTTGCCCAGAATCGCCGTGCCCACGTTGACCGGGCACATCACACCGCCACTTCGCATCGATAGCATGGCAGCCTCGAGTACGCCGGCGATCACCAGCCCGTCGTGGGCGTTGGGCCCCCGCGGCTTTCCCGTCAACACCCAGTCTACGAATGCCTCCGCCTGGATCAGTAACGGCTCGGTGTGTCTGATGGCCGGCAGACGAACGTCGGCGCTGCGTAGCAAGCATTGAAACTCGCCGAACGAGTCGTAGTACGGCGGTTCGTCGAGCCCCTTGTCGTACAACCGTAGCGTGTCCGTAGGGTCCACGTCATCCCAATGGGCCATCTTCCGCTGCCCAACCACGGTCAACGTGCGAACCTTCTGCGGGTTCAGCCAGCTCACATGAATGTGGCCCAGCGTGCCGCCGGGATACTTCAGCGTGGCGAAACACACGTCTTCGATCGTCTTTTGCGAGATGCAGCTCCCGCAAGCTGAAACCTCCACCGGCGCCGCGCCGACCAGGTAGTTGAAAATGCTGATGTCGTGGGTACCCAGATCATACAATGCGTTGACGTCTCCCCGCACCGGCCCGAGGTTTGTCCGGACCGCGTCGAGATAGTGGATGCGGCCCAACTCGCCGCGTACGATGCTCTCGCGGAGTCGAATGATGCCGTTGTTGAACAGGAACACGTGTCCGACCATCAACACGAGCCCAGTCTCTTCGGCGAGTACCACAAGTTCGCGTGCCTCCTCCCGCGTTGTGCAGAGTGGCTTTTCCGCGAGCACATGCTTGCCCGCTTCCAGAGCCTCGCGCGTGATCGCGGCATGGGTTCTGGTTGGCGTCGCGATCACGACGGCGTCAATCTCGTCATCCGCAAGAAGCTCACGGTAATCGGTGGTCGTGTGAACGCGGGGGAAACGTCGGCGGACGCTGTCCAACCGCGAGCGCTTGATGTCAGCGCAGGCCACAACCCGCGAACGGTCCAACTCACAGAACACTCGAACGTGGTTGGGCCCCCAATGCCCACACCCGATAACACCAATGCCAAGCGTGCGTCCGCCCGTTTCCATGGTCCGATCACTCCGTTTGTCTGATGATCCTCCTCCCGCAACCGTAACTATCGGAACCTGCAAAGGGTGAATTCAGGTGTTATCGGAGTCGCGCTTCAGGCGTGCCACGCAACGACCGATAGCCCATCCGTGGCAGACAGCATCGTTTCCGCATCCCCTGTCGACGGCCTCTGGCCCGAAGACGGGATCAGTATTACCCAGCAGGGTACGACGTGCAGCCATGCTGCGCGTCTGTTTCGCCCGGGTGTTTGCCTCCTGGTCATCCTATCCCTGGCGGCGACGTTTCGACTCTATTCCCTGGGGTACAACAGCCTCTCGCACGCCGAGGCGTGGCGGGCTAACTGGTCTTACAACGGCGGGCTCGATGAAGCCCGTCGGTTCCCACCTCTCCAGTACGCCCTGGGCTACGCGACCCAACACATTCTCGGACGAAGTGAACTCATCGTTCGTCTTCCGTACGCGCTGGCCGGCGTCGCGTGTGTGGTCGTCTTGTACCTGTTCGTTCGTCGTTACTTTGGGAAATGGCCGGCCGTGGCGGTGGCGGCTGTGGCGGCCTTCCACCCGGTTCTGATCCTCCATTCCCAGCAGTTGAAGGTCTTCAGTCTGGAAACGCTGTGCACACCTCTTGTCTTGTGGGCGGGTTTCGAGGCGTATCGGCGAACGTCGATCCGCTCGCTGAATGTCTTCACGGCGATGGCCTTAGTCGCCCTGGGTTTCACTTTCACGTCGTCGCTTGTCATTGCAGCATGGATACCGATGTTGGCGTGGGTCTACATGCGGCGCGATGACGTTAGAGGTCTGCACCGACGTTTCCTTGCGGTGATGGGGCTCCTAGCCCTGTTCGGCGCTGGTTGGTATTTCTGGCTGGCCGGTTGTCCCTGCCGCGAGGCAGTCTCACAGTATTACGACACCATGATCCCTACGTGGCCACAGGCATACACACTGAAGGCACTTGGGACCTGGCTGTTTACTCAATCCTACGGCGCCGTGCGGTACGTGCTGGCAATCTCCAGCGTCTGGGCGCCGCTGAATTGGGCGATCGCAACCTTGGAAATTCTAGCCATCGCAGCGTCAATGGGTGTGCTATGGCGGCGTTGCCGCCCCTTGTGCGTAGTGGTATTGATCCTCGGTGTGGAGGTGATCCTGGCCGGTGCTCTTCGCCTGTGGCCGTTCGGACACTTGCGCCACACCACGTTCCTCATACCACTCGTGTCGATCGGGATCGGCTGCGGTCTGTATCAGCTTGTGCGCCGTCTGGGACTGTCGCCTGCAACCGTGATATTGATCGGTGTATGCATACTGATTCCGATGGCCCGGGCGGCGAAGGCAACGATTGTCTCTCCGAGAGTGGAGGAGCACGTGCGTCCGGTGCTCGATTACATCACCACGCGGATCGAACCCGGCGACGCGATCTTCGTGTATTACGCCACTGCGCCGGCGTTCGAGTTCTACTGGCGCGACCAGACCGTACCTGTGCTGCTCCAGCCCGGACCCGACCGGGACAGGCTGCCTGTTTTCGCACGTCGCTTTGACCGGTGGATCAAGCAGCACGGACGTGTGTGGTATGTTCTTACGCACCCCTGGCGAGACGAGGGCAATGAGTGGATCAGCCACCTGAAAAGCGATTATGACCTTCTCGACAAGATCGGAATCGGCGACGCCTCGGCCCATCTGCTGACTCTACGGACGCGGCCACGACAGCAAGAGCCCCCACCGTAACATCGACGAGTCAAAAGCCGTTGGATGGATCACCGCCCGTGTCATGCCTTTCCCCCCATCGAATGACGCTGCCAGGGATTTCAGCCCTCGTTGTTGTTGAGTAACTCAAAGAACTTGCCCGTTGCCGCGCATAGTTCGGAGACATTGGCCGCGACCATGAAGATGAGATGGGAGATTTCCACTTCCTGCTCGTGCAGATCCTCGCGGCGCGTGAGCAGGTCATCAATGTTCAGGTTGCCGGCAAGGTACTCAGTAATGCCGTTGTCGTAGTCCGCCTGGTAGCGAGGCAGGTTACTGATTAGTTCGTCTCGGCTCTGACCGAGCGTCTCAATGCGTAGCAGCGGCTCAAACGTATCCACATAGACGTCATTCTCCCGCGAAGCGATCGCCTGGTCGAAGCGGGCAATGTTGCTCTGAGCCTGCTGAATCAGGCTGTCGGTCACCCGGGCATCCACGGCTCTGACATCGAATCCGACTGATACAGACCAGTCGGATTCGCCGTCCCTTTCGCCACCCCCCTCCATGTTCGACGCTCCGGATGCAAGAAGAGCCATGTCCCACCGGCCACGCCGTGCCAGATCAAGCTGGACTTCCGCGTTGCGTCGGGCGTTTCTCAGAGTCAGAATCTCCGGGTCGGTCTCGATACTCACACGAAACAGCTCATCGTGGGTCATGCCTTCGAACGGATTAAACGGTTCTTCCACAAGCTCCACCTGAGCGTGGAAAGGCAGGCCGCAAGCCGGCTTCAACCGCTCGAGCAAGACATCAAACTGGCTGGTGTCGTTTCGCGTTCCCGCGATCACCTTGGCGATCTCGGCCTTTACACGGCTGTGGTCAGCCTCCACGTCACGCCCTTCGATCGAATCGAGCCGCTCCGCAAGGGCTTCAAGGTCGCGTCTCCAGCGGGTGTCTTTCTCGATGCGACGACGGAGATCGACCACCTCCTCAAACAGAAAGAGCGTTTGTTGGAGACGCAACCTGACGGTTTGAATGTAATTCAGCTGAGCGTCGTCGACCTGATTCTGCCAGAAGATTTCCTCGCTGGTTCGCTCGAGCTTCTCCCGGGATGCCCACAACGGGTAGCGAAGGTCGGCCAGGATAAACGGCTGATTGCCCAACGCTTCATCGGTTGCGTCCGCCCGGAATCCGACGGCTACATCCAGCTGGGTCGTGTCGAAGAATCGCTTCTCGACACCCAGCTCGATGGTGTGATCGCGGGTGCGCGTGACCATCTCGTCGGCGCGCGAATCGCCGAAACCGTTGGAGATACTGAACCGAGGTGTCAGCGAGTCGCGCGAGGTGTAGAAGAAGTCATATCGCGCCTCCTCTGACTTAAAGCGATGAAAGCTCGACTTGATGTCCGGCTGCCCGTTGAAGGCGATCGGAATCAAGCTGCGCGCCGATAAAACATGGCGTTCGTTATGATTGACGTGCGAAAACCGCTCAGGAGTCGGCACCAACATCGCCGAGGCCGGAACCGGCAGCGTAATTCCGTTCCCCAGTTGCTCGGAAGGCATGGTGCTTTCGCACGCCGGCACCAGCAGCAGCACCAGCACGTGGTAAAGACAGCAGTGACGGGATCTTGTTCGGTTTCGTCCGTTACTCTCTTGCATGCGTAGCCGGGGGGCGTTCTTGCTTGTTGAAGGTCCGCGCGAGGTTCACGAATCGTAAGCATAACATTAGATGAAGCATCAAGCAATGCTGAGGAACTCCCGCAGTGCATGACCGTAATTGCGGACTCCCCCGGGGGCCGATATGAGGGATAGGACTAGTCGTTCGCAAGAGGTGGGCGGCCTGGCGTCTGTACGAGCGGCTTGTGTGCCGCGCGTGGGCGGGCGAGGTGAAGGAACTGATCGCGGCGTTGCAGGGGGAATCGGATCGTCTGGGCCAACCACCGCCCATGACTTAGGACGACAACCCGCGCCGCATCGTCTCGTTGTCCCTGGAGCACATCAAGACCAACGCCCATCGAATGGACTACGCTCGCTATCGACGCGAGGGGCTACCCGTTACCAGCACGGTGGTGGAGTCGTTGATCAAGCAATTCAATCAGCGGGTGAAGGGTACGGAGAAGTTCCGGAACCAAGGCGGCGCCGAAGCGATCCTACGGATTCGCGCCGCCTACCTGAGTGAGGACGATCGGGTGGAGCGGTTCCACGAACAACGCCCTCGTGGCCGGGCCGCCAGCAGGGAAAGAACGGCTTGGCTACCGCACGTCAACGCCAAACAAAGGGACAACGGCACGGCACGCTAAGTCGGGTCACTTGGCTGGAGCAGTGCGGACTGACACTAAGGGCTGAGACACGCCCGATGACGAAAACCACGCAAGAGCCGGCGGCACGGCCGGCACAAACGATGAGTGAGAAGAAACTACGGGTGGGGCAACATAGTGGGTGCCCGAGGGGCGAGTTGGCAGCGGACACCACGCACTCTCCGCCTCGTTGAACACATTGACGGCGGTGACCTCAAGCAGGCTGATTGCCGAGCCGCGTGATATGTAAACCAGGAGCCGTCGTGCAGTATACATCACCCATCGGTGGCGGCCGTCCGCGAGGGGGACAAAGTTCATGCCCTGCCTGTCAGCGCGTTGTGGCTAACGGCGCGGTCTTGGCTGGGGGCGTCCGAAAACCGAAGCGGCAAAGAAATCACAGCTTCAGTCTTGCATTACGTCGTTTCTCGAATAACATCGCTTTGAGTCTAAGCGGAGCTTCTTATGTGTAACCGGAGGTTTGCCTAAACGGCGTGTTTCGGTTGCGGAACAGTTGGGTCTCAAATCGTTGGCAGGAAAGCCGTGGTCGCTACTTGCCGAAGACCTTTAGCATGAGCCGAGTTGCAGAACGGACGAGCCCACCGGTATGGAGACGGGCGGGGTAAATAAGCCTTGAATGGGAAGCCGCTCGGCTGGTTGACGTCGGTTTCAGTAAGAAAATGGGGCCGGTCCGGAGCAACACCAGACTACTTCTGGCCAACCGCACAAGCTAGCAGGGCATGATCCTCTTCCGGGCGCATTCGCGCCCGAGAACTGCTCTAGCCCCACAGGTATGGTGTTAATCCGGGTAATTGCCGAGTGTGTAGTGGCCGCTGGCTAGGATCGTGTCATCCTCGATGATCGTCGATGGTAAGGTGTCGCGATCCGAGTTGCCCGTGCCGCTCACGCTCAAGATGGAAGCTGTACCGCATCCGATAATCGCAAGAGTTGTGGTTGCTAGAAAAACGCCGACTGACTCAACGATGGTCGAGCGCGTTCGGTTGCACGTGTTCGTGCGGGTGTGCATAGTGGTCCCCCCCCTTGTCGATCGATTTGATGCCTCTTCCCGTCCAATCCCGTTAAGGTGCCTAGCTTAACATCCAGACACTGGAAGATTGCATATAGCGGCGCGAGAAGCAAATGATTTATTGACGAAAATTTGGCATGACCGATAAAAACGCCGGAATAGACGGCCCAGAGCCACAGCGTCTACAGATTCCGGCCCTGCACCGGCTCTACACGGTGGCACGTGCAGCCGATAAGTGCGCTAATGTGTTTTCTTGGTTGTGGTCGGTTCGACCTGTGACCTCCATCGCGGCATTCCCAGCGACCCCTTACGGGATTATCGGTCATTTAGAGGCTCCCATAAGATCCAACGCTAATGCGACGGGCGGGCAGATGGCCGCGGCAGCCGTGTGGCTGCCAAATCGCCTCCATGATGGTCAGGTTGCTTAGAAGCGTAGATGTCGCGATCTCATGTGATCGCTCACCTGTGTGAGGTGATCCGGCTCGCGTCTCAGCCGCGCGCCTCGGCCAGGACACGGACCCTTCACCGTCAAATCTCGGCCACGTGGCATATCGAGTCTCCCCTGAGGGCAACGGAGTAATGCCCCACACTGCGTGGCCGATCTGTCGGAGTATGAGCTCATCCATTGCCAGGCGAACCACATCGGTTGACTCCGGCATGGAGAAAACGAGTGTGTACCCGTATACACCGGCTATGGCCCGGGAAAGCATGGCGGCTGCACCAACCTCACGTTGACTGAGCACTCGAAACAACTCGCCAAAGCCGTCCAGTCGCTTCTCGAGAATACCTGTGATCGCTTCGTAGGCCGTGTCACGCGGCCCGAGTCCGGTCCCACCATTCAGCAGCACAACCTGGCACGCGTCATCACCGCAAAGGGCCACAACGCGCTTACTAACCGGCACCGGGTCGTCGGAGACGATCTGGTACCTGAGAACCTGATGATCCGCCGACTCCAGACGCTCTCATATCAAAGCACCACTCTCGTCGGTGCGGGTCGTACGGGTATCACTGATGATCACGATCGCGCATCCGATGGACTCGACCCGGTTGGCCCGGTGACAACGTTCAGGCATATCTCATCCTCGTGCGTGTTATTTGACATCGCCACGACGGGCTTAGCGCAGCTTCCGCACGCCCGCCTCGGTGCGCATCTGGTTAACACGTTCCCAGAGTTTAGGATCCTTTCGGATGAACTTCACGAGGCTTGCGGTCGACACACCAACATAATTTGCAGCCTTGCGGACTCGCATCTCGCAGGCGGCCAGAATATCCAAGAGCTCGCGGACGGCCGGGAAGTAACGGGCATCGCGCCGCCCGACCCGCAACTGCCCGTCGGGCGAAAGACACGACGAGAGCAACTCACTTTGCGAGTAGCACTCCAGATCGATGTCCGCGCGGATGTTCAGGGCAATCGCCTGGCGAAGACGTCGAATTGCCCGGACCAGGTTGACGTGTTGGGATCGTTCGTCGCTCGCCGTCGCGACGAGCCCCGTCGGACAATGCCGGAGTCGCACAGCCGAGCTCGTCTTATTCTTCTTCTGACCGCCCGGTCCGCGAGACCGATAATGATCAACCTCGCACTGGGCGACAAGAACCCGGTCCTCAAGTACTAAGAGATCGTAAGCTGTGGTTTTCGGCCTCTTTGTCACGTCCGGTTCTCTCACGTCTGTCGTCTTTGAGCATGGTAGAACATATCCGACGCCCGTGCCAAGCAAGACCACTCTGCGAGATGACAGCACCACAGGCACTGCCAGGCGTTGCTATCGGACCAGGGCATCGGCGATGTCGCGGAAGGCGTTGTGCGCGGGCGGTCCACCCGGTGCAAAGCGGATCTACACTCACAAGTCTGTATCCACACAAGCCGATAACCTTGCAGCGAACGCCTTGAATGAGCCGGTCTTTGGCCGGTCCGGGAGATCACCATGAAAGCTCCGGTATTGAAACGACTTATGTGCCTCGGCGCGACTGTTGCCGTCGTGTATGGTTGCGATTCCGTCATCGACGAGATTGGGGACGGAGGCGTCACTCCGACCAGCGATGGGGTAGTTCAAGTCGACAGTGACTTCTCCGACGCGCCGGCCTCACCGGGCGGAACCGGCGGTACCATGGACGACATCGTGCAAGGCGCGGATGACGTCGAATTGCCGGGCGAGGAGACGCGAAGCTTCTTTACCGCATTTCAGATTGATCCGGTGGCTGAGGACACCGCCGGCCCGAAGTTCGTCGTCGCGGGCGACATTGACAAGGACGGACTGCAGGACCTGATCAGTGCGTGGAACCAGAACCAGCCGGTACAGTTGCACCTTCAGCGTCGGGATTCTGATGGCAACATCTCGTTCCGCACGATTACCCTCGGTGGAACGGACCCCATCGCCGTGGTGGGCGGCCTGCAGATCGGGCAGATCAATGATGACGACAACGACGGTGACATCGATGACGACGATTGGTTGGACGTGGTCGTCCTTTCAAAGGCCACCGGACATGCAGCATGGTGTCCTGCAGAACCGCCCAAAGAGATCAGCAGTCTGGAGGGTGAGATCATCGTGCTGTTCAGCCCGGACGATGCCAACCTGATCCCGGACGGCGACCGCTGGACGGAGATGATTCTCGTCAATCCGTTCGTTCAGGACCGATGGATTCACAACCAGTTCCCTGGGAATGAGTTCGTGAGTTTTGAGGAGTCGAAAACCAAACCGGAGTGGAACGGGTTTACGGACCTCGTGGTGGCTAACATGGACGGCCTGGACGGGGATGACATCTTGGTGTCACTAAATACCGGCGAGTGCGAGGAACTGGGTCAGAAACTGGCGATCAACACGATCGATCTGTGGGTCAATCCGGGCCCCGGTGGTCTGGCCGAGGTATCCGAAGAATGGGGCGCCCCGCCGCCCGAGACCCTGTCGAGGGGGGTTCCGGTCGCCTTGATGCATGATGTGCCGCAGGTCAAGGGCATTGAAGTGTTGGACATCGACAACGACGGTGATCTGGACGTGATCGCGACGTGGACGAACGCGATCAGCAGAAACATCCGGTGGGCTCGCAATCCTCTTGTTCCGCACCAGACCGGGGGAGCAAGCGGGCGAGATGCGGTCATCGCGGGCTACAAGGACGGTGTTGACACTTGCGCAGGCGGCGTGAACGATGACGGGCCCTGCCCCAACGGTGACATCGACTGTGTCGGGATTCCCGATGGAACGTGTACGAGCGGCGTGTGCGTGGGCGGCCAGGCGGACGGCGCGGATTGCCAGGACAACGACGGCTGTCTGGGCATCGAGGACGGCACATGTGAGCCGGGTGGCTGGCGATTCATCGCCACCGAATGGGAGCAGCGCCCCATCGGTGAGCTCGACACGGCGGCGGACATAATCACCCTTGGCGACATCGACAACGACTTATCCGACGACATCCTCGTCCGATCGACGAACGGCCAGATCATCCAGTGGTTCCGCCAACCCAACACCCTGGTCGTCGCCCCGGAGTTCCCTCCCAACGACCCGGTGCCGGATCGGTTCAATTTCCCCTGGCAGGTGTTCACACTGACGGAATTCAGCGGGCAAGAGCCTGAAGCGATCGCGATCGGCGACGTGACCGGTGACGGTAAGAACGAGGTTATCGTAGCCGTCGAAGGCGGGGTCTTCTGGTACGACGGGACCACCGCCGACTCGGTCTATGATCCGTGGTTCCCCAACCCAATCATCCAGGATTCGCCCGCCGAAACAACCGACGTGACGACGACCGCGCCGGGTGGTACGGCGCCTGGGACCGGCGTAGGCGTCCAGGCCGTCGACATATCCACACACATCAACTCGCTTCTGATTGTCGACCTGGACGGCGACGGCAAGAATGACATCATCGGGACACTCGACCGTCGGACGGACTCCGGTCTGAGCGATGACCGCCTCGTGTGGTACCGCAATACGCGAACCGAGGAAGATGAAGGCGAATAGGAGGAGGCGCAAGGAGAACAGACCCGGCCTGCTACTCATTTTATGATCCAGCTGTTATGAGAGTCCAGCGGCCTCAGGATGGGGCGGAAAGGACTCTCGATGAAACGGAAACGACACACACCGGAGCAGACTATCCGCAAGCTTCGAGATGCTGACCGGCTGCTGTCGTAAGGTAGTGAGCTTGCTGAGGTTTACTGTGCCTTCACGGCCGGTTTGGATACCTCCACCCGTCCGGTGGACAAGTTGAAGAACAAACGCTCGGCTGATATCTGGTTGGGGAGCCTTCCGGGCTTTTGAGTAACGATGTGCGCTTTGCGTTGCAGCGTCCCGTAGATCGCCAGAATCTTGCGTTGCTTCTCATAGATGACGCGGTCGGCCGTCAACGACAGCCCTTCCGTAAAATCCTGCAGCGTTACCGACCCGGAGGCCTGGAACTGCCGCAACCGGTCCGAGCTGAGCCGTCCCATGCGTCGTTTTTCGGGCTGATGGGAACGTTCCTGGCGACCAAGAAAATCGACGGTGAGCACATTGCACGTCAGGAACGTTGATCGCCCGGGCGATGCATCGGCACTGCCGCCGACGGATCGGCCGCGAATCCGGTCAAGCTCGGCCCCGCTGAAATGCTTCAAGCTGACGTTGCCTTCGAACCGCGTCTGATCAATGGAGAAGTCGTACCACATCAACTCCCCCCATTCGATGAGCGTGTTCGACGGGTCGGCATCCTCGTCGACGGCGAAGAGGCCGCGCGAAACGTGCTTCGAGGTTCCGGCCGTCGAGCTTGCGGGTCGATAGTCTTCCAGAAGCAGATTCCCCGGTCCCTCGATCAACATCTTCGAGACGTCGGGGCGGAGGTTGACCGAGAGCTTCGGTCCGGCGATACGGGCCCGACCCTTGAGTCGGTCGGTGGCCGGGTCAATCTCGGATGTTAGAGCCACGGCATTACCGGTGGCCAGAATGTAGGCGGGTTCCTTCGAGATTGCGCCGTCGCCCAGCCTCGGTCCGGGTCGGTCTACCTCGCCGCCTAGACGATCGATAACGTCCTGAAAGATCCACCAGTCATAAGCGGCCTCGGCGCTGACCTCCGGGGGCGCGACGTCGTCGAAATGTACCTCGAGCCGATCGCAATCAAAGGTGGTGGTGTTCTGACTGGTCGCGTGCACCTGGCCCGAAAAGACCGAGCGGTTCTCGCGTCCCTGATACTTCATCCAGTCATTCCACGTGACGGCGATGGGAATCGGCCTTGATAGTCTGCGTCCGTCCAGGTCCTTGTAAGAGCGAAATGTCATCCGCCCGGCACCTGGAATCTCCGCCCACTGGTCGGGCACATTGAGCTTGATCGTCTGACCGGAGACAGTGAACGTGTTTAGCCGGACCGATGCGGGACTGCCTTCAAGCCCATCCACGAACGCCGTTTCGATCTCCCGACCGTCTTTTACGGTGCAATCGAGCATTTCGGCAGTTACATCGAGTAACTGGACGGAGTCAACGACGGTCACCTCACCGGATGCCTGAAACCGCCTCACTCCCACCTCGCGGCGAAGCTTCGCTTCGTGCTCCCGGCGGCGCGCATCCCAATCAACCTCAGCAACGTCGAGACCGGCCTTAATTGCGGCGGCGTGGGCCTTGTCGGCGTCAAACGGACCAGCCGGGCGGTTGACCATCTCGAAATCGACGATGAGCTTGTCACGGGCCTGAACCGTGCGTTCATTCTGCTCCACGACGATGTCCCCCAAGGCTGTCGCGGTCTGTGGTACGGTACCTCCATCCCGGTCAATTGTCAGGGCGATAGCGATCTCTCGGCAGGTCACCCGGTCCGCACCCTGGGTCATCACGACATGCCCCTCGCCGGCGACTCGCTGGACGGTCTGGCCGTTACCGGCGACGCCGCGTTTCTCGCCGAATGTCAGGGTGACGGTGTCGGCGCTCAAGCCGGTGTCGTCCTGGTGCATCTTGACGCGTCCGACGAACGTCGCCCGGTCGAGCACGCGCAGCCGGCGCGACGAGACGCGGCCGGTGAAGTCTATGCTGGTCCTGGTCACGAATCGGCCGTGTGCGTCGAGCCGGTCGGCGAACTCGATCGTTGATCGGTCAAGAGATTCAGTATCCGACACAACAGACGGCGTCGCGGCTTCAACGGGATTGCGCACGAGCTTCCCCGGCCCGGTGACGTGTACGTACATGTCATCACCCTGACGCTCCGAATAGACCATCAACCCGGACAAAGTTCCCTGATCCGTATAGCGGACCGTAGCCGGATCGGTCGCCATCCCGTAGAGCCACACCTTGGACCCGTCGGGCACAAAAGCGAGCTTGGTGCAGGTGACGTATCCGTCGGGATGGGAGAGCCGCGCCGGGGAACCGGTCGCGGTGAGCTTCGATCGCATCTCGCCCGCGCAGCGATCATCCCCGGGAGAGCAGATGTCCACTATCAGCCGCTTAGTCCATTCCAGCACGATACGCTCGTTTGAAGGTGTCGCAGCTTCGTCACTCTCCGTGGTTGGTTTCTCACCCGCCGCCCGCACGCGTGCCTGGTCCTCGGCTGAGAGGTTTCGGACAAGCTCCAGGACGTCCGCTTCGAGCCGGGCGCTTGCGACATCACCGGCAAGCTGCCTCGCATCGATGTCACCCTCGAAGCGAGCGTAATACCGGATGGCGGGTCTGGGTGTCTGTTGCTCCACCACATCGGGACGAAACACCGGCACCCCCTTATCGGTGAGGCTTACGTCCGGTGTTGCGGGTGGACTCGGTTCGCCCGGCTCATGCCCGGTGCGGGTTTCGAGCTTGGCCTGGACCGAGGCACGAATCCACTCGACAAGGGTAACTTGTTGCTCACCCATCTCCTCTAATTTGGGAATAGACAGGCCGAGCTGCTCGCCCCGTCCGCGCAGCTCGATCCGACCGCTCTGGCTAATCCGCATGTGCTCGATACGGTTCTGGGCGTCGTTGAAACGAATCTCCAGATCGGCGGTCCGGAGGTCCGCGTCGCGCGCGGAGAGGTGCAGGCGGCCGGGCACCGTCACCTTCGAGTACTCTAGGTCGAACTCGATCTCGTCCAGGTCGATTCGGACGAGGTCAGCCGGATCAATCCGGTCATGCAGCTCCGGCGGCAGTTTTGCCCGATCCCGCTCCGACAGGCGATCGTAGAGGATCACCACGTCGCCGGTCAGCTTCCCGCGTTGTGGGTCCAGCCCGCCGCCGCTTGCGCGCCGTGCCTCCATAATGCCCTTTCCAGCGGTGACGCGAACGGCGTGGCCGTCCTTCGTGCGCATCCGCACATCGGGTCCGGTCAGCAGAAACTCGTTGCTCGATCCCTCGATCGGCGTCCAATCGTCAACCGCGATTTCGAGCCGGGCGCGCCTGCCCTCGCGTGGGTAGAGCGTAATCTGGATCTTCTGTCCTGGGCCGATCCTTCCGCGGCCGATGTCCACACCCGAAGCGTCACCGGCCAGATTCCCGTCGTGGTACTCTGCCGGTTCGATCGGCGTCGAAGGCAGCCGCTGGTTGCGCAGCCTCGCGGCCTCATCGGGGTCGAGCTGGCTGTACTGGTAGATCGAGAAACAGACCAGGAGGATCGCGAGTGTGGCTGAGGCTACGATCAGCGTCCGGACAAGCCCGGTCGCCCAGCGTCGAAAAGGCCTGGCCGACTGAATCTGCACAGCGTTCTCAAACCTCTTCAAGCCGGGTTCGTGACCAACACTTCTGCTTCCGCAGCAAAAGCTCCACGACCTCCGCCACGGCCCCATAACCACCGCCGCGGCGGGTCACGTACCAGGCGACGCGTTTGACGTCCGGTACGGCGTTGGCGACCGCGATCGGAAATCCACAACGAGACATCGGCTTTAGATCGGGAAGATCATCTCCGATGTAGCCGACGACGGCATCACCGCACCCGGCTGCTTCCAGGATGGCTTCGTAGCCCTCAAGCTTGTCCGTCACACCTGTGTGGACCCACTTGATGCCAAGATCAGCCGCTCGCCGGGTGACCGCCTCCTCGCTGCGCCCCGACAGGATAGCCACCTTCCCGTCGTACCGCTGCCACAATTTGATGGCACAACCATCTTGGACGCAGAAAGCCTTGGTCGACAGGCTGTCAGAGACCGGGATGACGCAGCCGTCCGTAAGCACACCGTCAACGTCCAGAATGAGAAGCTCGACCGGCGTCGTATCCATGGAACACACCGAAAAGCGGATAGTGGAGTATCGCGCGAATCTGCCACCCGGTCAAGTGGAGGCACGAGCGTAGGAGCCATCCGGCGGCTGGGACGCCCGTTTTTCCCAACCGCGTAAGAAGCTGTTAAGGGCCCGCGGGGGGGATTGCCGACTATCAAATCTTGACAAGGCGGCGATCAGCCGCGACCTTGGCCTCTGGAGGATCAGGTTATGCGTGTTCTTTCCGGTATTCAGTCGAGCGGCAGGCTGCACCTGGGGAACTACCTCGGCGCGATTAGGCAACACATCGAGTTGCAGGACGAGCACGAGTGCTTCTTCTTCATCGCCAACTACCACTCGCTGACGACCGTGCAAGATGCCGGGCTACTTCGGGGGTATACCCGTGACGTGGCCCTCGATTACCTCGCCTTCGGCCTGGATCCCGAAAAGGCCCGCCTCTTCAGGCAGAGCGACATCCCGGAGGTCGTCGAGTTGACGTGGATCCTGTCCACGGTAACCGGGAAGGGCCTGCTCGAACGGGCGACATCCTACAAGGACAAGATTGCCAGGGGCATCAGCCCGTCCATGGGGCTTTTCAACTACCCTATATTGATGGCGGCGGACATCCTCATCTATCGGAGCGACATAGTCCCCGTGGGCCAGGACCAGGTCCAGCACATCGAGATGACCCAGGACATGGCCGGCTACTTCAACAACACGTTCGGCAAAGAAGTGCTCAAACGCCCGGAGCCCAGGCTGAACGAGGCGATGATCGTTCCCGGCGTCGATGGGCAAAAGATGTCGAAAAGCTACGGCAACACCATTGACTTGTTCGACTCGCCGGAGGCGACACGCAAGCGGATCATGAGTATCAAGACGGACAGCACACCTCTGGAAGCTCCAAAGAATTCGGATCGCTGCAACGTCTTTGCGTTGTACCGACTCATGGCCACACCGGACGAGGTGAAGAACCTTGAAGATCGATATCACGCCGGTGGGATGGGATATGGAGAGGCCAAGAAGATGCTCGCCGACGTGGCGGAGCGGTTGCTGGGTCCGGCGCGCGAGCGACGTGAGAGACTCGAGGCGGATCCTGATTACGTCGAAGACGTGCTGAGCACCTCCGCGAAAAAGGCCCGCGCCGTCGCGCAGGAGGTCATGGCCGATGTGCGTAACGCCTGCGGGATTGTCGTCGCAAAGGACCGGAACTTTTGACTGAGTACAAGGTCGTCCTCGACGCCTACAACGGTCCGCTGGATCTGCTTTTGTACCTGATCCGGCGGGAAGAGGTCGACATTTACGATATTCCCATCGCGCAGGTCACTGAGCAGTATTTGCAGTACGTGGAGTTGCTCCGGCAGCTCGATCCGGATGCGGTCAGCGAGTTTCTGGTCCTCGCCTCGACGCTGATGGAGACTAAATCGCGCATGCTGCTGCCGCGACCGCCGGTCGAAGAGGGCGACGAGGAGATCGTTGACCCGCGTCTCGAACTGGTCCGACAGCTCCTGGAATACAAGAAGTACAAGGATGCGGCCCGCCATTTGGACGAAGCGGCTGCGGAGCAGGCCCTAAAGCACACTCGCTCCCCCGTCCTGCCCGCCCGGCCTTCCGACGAGGTTGACCTCGAAAGCGTTGACATCTGGGATCTGTTCGACGCGTTCAACCGGTTGCTCGAACAAACGGGGCAGCGGGAGGCCGTTCACCACGTCGGAATCGATGACACCCCGATAGCACTCCATGCCGAGGATATCCTCGATTCGATCGAACGGGCGGGCGGCGCGCAATCGTTCGATGAGATCTTCACGGGACGAACGAAGCCGGAGATGATCGGTTTGTTCCTCGCCCTGCTCGAACTTATCCGGCAACAGCGCATCCGCGCGAGTCAGGACAGCCCGTTCGGACCGATTCTGCTTCACGTGCTCGAGCACTCCCCGCTCGATGTTGAGGTGGAACTGGTTAAGGCAGCTCATCAGGCTCGCTCGGCAATCGAGACCGGACAGCCCTCCTCCGAGATTCACGCGAGCGGCGATGTCCCTGCTAACGGCGCAAGCGATCGGTCAGTTCCTCAGGTTATGGATGAGATTGGCGGCGAAGTGCTTGCGTCCGGGCTGCGGGAACGTGTTGATGACCATCCCGAACTTTTGGAGCTTGACGATGTCCCCCAGTGAACGACTCGCGGAACTGAAGCTGACGCTTCCGGCGGTGGCTGCGCCGGTCGGCAGCTATGTCCCCGCAATGCGCAGCGGACCGTTCGTGCTGACCAGCGGTCAGCTACCGGTTCGCGACGGGAAGCTGGTCTACACGGGCAAAGTGGCCGGTGACGTATCCATCGAAGACGCAGCCTATGGGGCGAGGATTGCGATTCTCAACGGTCTGGCCGCCGCCGCCCAGGCAGCGGACGGGTTGGACGCAATCACCCGGATCGTCCGCGTCTGCGTCTTCGTCAACAGCAGCCCGGGGTTTACCGAGCAACCCAAGGTGGCCAACGGAGCGAGCGACCTTCTGGCGGAGATCTTCGGCGACGCCGGTCGACATGCACGATCTGCGGTCGGTGTAGCTGAACTGCCTCTAAATGCCACGGTCGAGGTTGAGCTGATGGTCGAGGCGGGCTCTTAACGGGTTGTCTTGCGACGCAGGCAACGAGACGGGATAAGCCCGATTGAAGCCTGTTGAGAATGTGTACGCTCCATCCGCGCTTGCGATGGGGCCGCATGTTCCGGTAGGATGACGGTCAAAGGGCAGGTAAGTGGGAGATGGCGGACGCAGGGGAGGAGTCGACGGGGAATCCCGGACTGAGGGGGATACCGACGTGGGCGGCGCGGTCCCTGGGTGTCGGATGAGGTTCATTGCCATGTGATGACACGATGGATGTCCATCCGGGCATCTGCGGGCACGGACCACGGCATCCACATGGAATCGGAGAATAAATGAATACTTGTAACCACAGATGGTCAATGATCAACATACAAAGCGGATACCTGGTCGTCGAGGGGTGTCATAGATGCAAAGCCCGTTCGTCATTCTTTTCGACTGAAACCGTACCGCCCGTCGACGACTACCAGCAGGGCGAGCACTTCTGGACGTATCTCGGGAGCTTTCAAGCGGTCAAGTTCGACCTGGCGTGTGACCGCTGCCAAGAGGTCGTCGACCTCAGCGACATGATGGGCCTGATGCTCTCGACCTGCCGGAACCCGGAGTGCGAAGTGGCCCGCATCGCCGCCGGGGGAGGGAGGGGAACCTGGGTTTACGTGGCCCTTTGCGCCGACAGCACTCACGCGTCCGGGAAATGCGTTAGCGATGCGGGTATAAAGGCACTCGCCGAGTACTTCAACGGGAACATCAAGGATCCGGACAAGAGAATCATCGTCGTGCCCTGCATCATGTGCAAGAGTATTGACACATGTGAGGGGATTGTCATTGCCGATACCGGCCTTACCGACATATATTGAGCCCGTATGCACGGTTTCACCGAATTATGCGAACGTTGCGGAATTAAAGGATAGAAGGGAAAACACATGAAAGTATCCGAACTCGCAGAGAAAACAGGGTTGAACTCCCTCAATGAATACAAGGACCGGGAAATAGAGGGAGTTTACATCTCCGATATGGTGTCGGACATCATCACCGGGGCGAAGGCGAACGGCATTCTGGTAACACTCCAGACGCACAAGAGCCTTATCGCAGCCGCCAATCTCGTCGATGTCGCCGCCGTCGTGTTCGTCCGAGGGAAGAAACCGGCCGAGGACGTCATCGAACTATCCCAAAAAGCCGGCATCGGGCTTTTTGTCGCCGACGTTGATACGTGGTCTTTTGCGAAGAAGCTCAACGAATTAGGCATCAAATAGAAGCCATCGCCCCCACTACCGGCATGGCCGTTATTGGCGCCGACAATCTCCGGATCGAACGCAAACAGAACATCCTTGCATCGACAAAGGGATTAATGCCTATGGCGAAAAACGTATTCACAAAAGTGATGCAGGATTTTGCGGGTGAGGCGGAGGATCTGATCCCCGTGCTGCAACGGGTTCAGGAGACAGACGGGTACCTGTCGGCCAACGCGGTGCGCAGAGTATCGCGCTGGCTGAAGGTCTCCGAGAACGAGATTTACGGGGTCACCACGTTCTACGCCCAATTCCGCTTCACTCCGCCGGGCAGACACCACATCAAAGCCTGCCTTGGCACCGCGTGCCACGTCCAGGGCGGTGAGCAGATGCTCGATGTCCTCGAGCGCCGCCTTGAGATAAAGCCCGGCGAGACCTCCGCCGACGGGGAGTACGACCTAGAGCGTGTGGCCTGCCTGGGATGTTGCGCCCTCGCGCCTGTGGTAACTATCGACGATATGATCTACAGTCGGATGTCGGTCCTGAAACTCCAGAGATTGTTGGATGAGCGCGAAGACAATAAGCAAACGCCGTAAAAGCGCAGAAGGGAAGTGGGAGAAGCTTCAAAACAGCACGCGCCCGGTCATCTACATCGGCGCGGGTTCATGCGGGCGGGCGGCCGGCGCGACCAAGGTCATCGAAGCGATCAAGGGGCACCTCAAAGAAAAGAAAGTCGACGCGAAAGTCATCGAGGTTGGTTGCATCGGCCCGTGCTATCTCGAACCCCTTGTCGATATCCAGATGCCGGGCAAACCGCGCGTAAGCTACTCTAATATCGCACCGGAGCACACGGCCAGAATTCTCGACCCATTCTTCAAAGACAACGGCATACCGAGATTCCACCTCGTCGGACACTTCGGCGGAGAGGAGCTCGACGGCATACCAAGATTCTACGATCAGCCGATGCTCGCCCCTCAGGTCCGTATCGTGCTTAGAAACTGCGGCATCATCGACCCGGAGGATGTTGACCACTATCTGGCGCGTGACGGCTACAAGGCCATCGAGAAATGCCTTTCGATGTCGTGGAAGGAAATCATCGAGACGGTTAAGGATTCCGGGCTCCGAGGGCGCGGCGGTGCGGGGTTCCCGACGTGGCGTAAGTGGCTCTTCTGCCGCGAGACGAAAAGCGATCAGCGTTTCTTGATATGCAATGCTGACGAAGGCGACCCGGGCGCCTTTATGAACCGCTCCTTGATCGAGGGGGACCCACACGCCCTGCTTGAGGGGATGCTGATCGCGGCCTACACCATCGGCGCGAGCAAAGGATTCATCTATATCCGTGCGGAATACCCTCTCGCCATCGAGCGGTTGAAACACGCCATCGCACGGATGCGCGAACTCGGGCTTCTTGGCGACAACATCCTCGGGAGCGATTTTTGCTTCGACATAAAGATCAAGGAGGGAGCAGGGGCGTTTGTCTGCGGTGAGGAAACAGCCCTTATCGCGTCTATCGAGGGGAAGAGAGGGATGCCGCGGACGCGGCCGCCGTTCCCGGCCGTTTCAGGCTTGCGGGACAAACCGACGATCATCAATAACGTCGAGACGCTCGCAACTCTTCCCAACATTATTCGCAACGGCGCCGAGTGGTATAACCAGTTCGGAACGGAGACATCGAAGGGGACCAAGACGTTCAGCCTCGTCGGGAAAGTGAGGCGTACGGGGCTTATCGAAGTTCCACTCGGGATGACCCTCCGAGAGGTCATCTACGACATCGGCGGCGGTCTGGTGAAGGATTTCAAGGCCGTTCAGACAGGCGGGCCCTCGGGCGGGTGCCTGGGTGAAGAGTTCCTCGATACGCCGATTGACTACGAGAATCTTGCCGCAGCCGGTTCGATCATGGGTTCCGGCGGGCTCATCGTCGTCGACAAAGACACGTGCATTGTCGATACCGCCAAGTACTTCCTGAGCTTCACGCAGGCGGAATCGTGCGGGAAATGCGTGCCGTGCCGCGTCGGGACGAAGCATCTCGTCCAAATCCTCGAAAGAATATGCAAGGGTAAAGGCGAACTCGAGGATATCGCCAAGCTCGAGAAACTCGGCAATGCGATAAAAGGAGGCGCGCTGTGCGGGCTGGGGCAGACGGCCCCGAACCCGGTTCTCTCCTCGCTCAGGTACTTCCGCGATGAGTTCCTATCGCACATCAAGGACAAGCGCTGTCCGGCGGCGGTCTGCCGAGATCTTGTCGTCTATCGCATCATCAAGGAGAAATGCACGGGTTGCCAACGGTGCGTACAGGTCTGTCCCACGCAGGCGATCTCAGGGCCCCGCTCCGAACCCCACAACCTTGACGAGGAGAAATGCATCAAATGCCGGTCGTGCTACGAAGTATGCCGCTTCGATGCCATCGCCGGCGACGCCATCGTAATCGAATCGTGAGAACAACGTGAGCCCGAGAAAAACACGCACATACAAAATGGAGATCGACCACCGCGAGGTCTCCTTCCCCGAGGGTGCAACCGTCCTTCGGGCCGCCGAGTTGAACAACATCTACATCCCGTCGCTCTGCTCTCACAAGGACCTTACGCCTTTCGGTGGTTGCCGGATGTGCGTCGTTGAGATTGAGGGGATGCGCGGCTACCCGCTATCGTGCAGCACCGTCGCCGCCGAGGGGATGAAAGTCCTGACGGACACGGCTGCGGTGCGTGAGATGAGGAAGGAAATCCTCCAGCTCATCCTCAGTGAGCATCCCGCCAGTTGCCTCATTTGCGACGAGAAAGACGGATGCCGGGAGAACCAGTTCACCATAAGGAAATCCGGCGTTACGACCGGTTGTCGGTACTGTCCAAACGACGGGCAATGCGAGCTACAGGACGTGGTCGAAAAGATGGGCATTACCGATATCGAGTACCCGATCTACTACCGCGGGTACGAGGTTGAGCATGACGACCCGTTTTTCGACCGGGACTACAACATCTGCATTCTCTGCGGCCGGTGTGTCAGGATGTGTCAGGAGGTGCGTGGGACGAGCGTGCTTGCGTTCAAGTTCCGCGGTCCCAAGGTCCAGATCGGTCCGGCCTTTGGGAGAGGCCACGTCGAGGCGGGTTGCGAATTCTGTGGTGCGTGCGTGTCGGTGTGCCCGACAGGTTCGCTCGCCGACAAGGGCTCGAAATGGGACGGGAAGCCTGACGGCTTTGAGGTTTCAACCTGCCCATTCTGCGGAATCGGATGTCAGGTTGAGCTTCATCACAGGGACGGCCGCCTCTCGAAAGTCCGCGCCAATCTCGACCCCGAAATCAACGACGGACAGCTTTGCGTTAGAGGTCGATTCTGTCTACCCGAGGCGACTCACCACCATGAACGGGCCAAAAAGCCTATGCTCAAGCGCGGGAAATACTTCCGCGAGGTGACGTGGGATGAGGCGCTCGACGAGGTCGCGGGCAAACTCAGCGGCCTGAAGCCAAGCGAGTTCTTCATGACCGTCTCGCCCGATCTGACGAATGAAGGGCTTTACACCGCGCAGAAGTTCGCGCGAACGGTTCTCAAATCAAACAACATCGATTCAACCGGGCGCGATTGCCTGCCCGGCGGATTGGGCCTTTGGGCCAAACTGTTCTCGCTTCCCATTTCGATAAGTGGGATTAGAGAGGCTGACTCCATCATCGCGATCGGGCTTGACTCCAGGTTTTACTTCTCAGTCGCCGGCGTCGAAATAAGACACGCGCTAAAAGAGGGAGCGAATCTCGTGACGATCGACCCGCGCGATTCGAACCTCGCTCGCTATACGAACCACTGGTTGCGCCCCGCGCCGGGGAAAGAAGGTGTTGTTCTGAGCGCCATCGCCGACAACGTCAGCAAGAGGAACGGCACACTCAGAGACATTGCAAGAAAGACCGGCGTCGATCAAGCCTTGTTGGAAGAGGCCGCCGGCGTGCTTGCATCCGGGGAAGATCTGGCCGTCGTCATTGGACCGACGGTCTTCGAGTATGACGCGAACGAAGAGTTGATTGACGCCATTTTGAAACTCGCGCGACACGGGCACACGACCTTCATACCTCTATATCACGGAGCGAACACGCGCGGCGCACTTGAACTAGGGGCTTTTGGGGAAATCCTGCCCGGCGTCGCCAAGGCGAAAGGGAAAGGCATTACGCTCGATGACGTGATCGAAGGTAGAGCCAAACCGAAGGTGATTTATCTCGTTGGGGATATACCTTTCTTCGAGCGGCCGGACTGCGAGTACGTTATTGCGCAGGGCACATACCACCCATCGTTTGCCGTCGATGCGTTCTTGCCTGCGGCGAGTTTCGCCGAAGCGGAAGGGACCCTCACCAACGTTGAAGGGCGCGTGCAGGCACTCGTGAAGATTGAAGACCTTCCGGACGGTGCGGCCAACGGCTTCACCCGGCCGGACTGGTTCATATTCAGCCGGCTTGCCGAAAAACTGAAGTCCCCCGGATTCAAATACAAAAATGCAAAAGCAGTTCTGAAAGAGATCAGTGAAAACGTTCCCGGCTTCCCCGCAAAAGCGGATCGGAAACCGCGCACACTTGTACCCAAGGCGAAACTTCCCATTGAAAAGCGGAAGGCTGGAACAACCGGCACGGGAACTTACGTCCTAGTTGCCGAGCCGGGTGGCTTCGGGCATCGCGGGATTGATTTGAGCTCGAAGGTAGAAGGTCTTGAAGAGCTCGCTCTCGAGGAAGGCTTCCGGTTAAATCCCGAGGACTTGCGCAAGCTTCGGGTTAAGCCTGGTGAGAACATCACCATCTCGATAGGCAGGCTTACAGTCACGGGCTCGGTAAAGGCCGACACGGAATGTCCCCAAGGCGCGATTTACTTTTTCCGTCCGGCGGCCTGCGGCGGCCTGACGCATCGCGCGCATCTTGAGCCGCTTTATCGATTGCGAACTAGCCCCGTAAAGGTGAAAGTGCAGGCCGCCGGATCCGCTCCCAAGAAACATAAGAAAAAGGCTGCATCCAGGATAGCTTCCGTTGCCAAAAAGTGACACGCGCGGAGGAGAGAATGTACGAGATCGTTGAACGTCGAATGATCGTCCCGAACCTTCACGAGTTCACTGTCGAGGCGCCGGAAGTAGCGCAGTCGGCTCAACCGGGGAACTTTGTGATCATCAGACCCGACGAATATGGCGAGCGGATGCCCCTGTCGGTTGCCGACTGGGATAGTGAGGCGGGAACGGTGACCTCGATTTTCATGCAGGTTGGCGGGTCGACGTCGAAACTCGCGCGGCTCAAGCCGGGCGATACCATCCCCACATGCGCGGGACCTCTCGGGAAGGAAACCGAAATCGGCAGGTTCGGGACGGTATTGTGCGTCGGAGGTTGCTACGGGATTGGAAGTATCTACCCGGTCGCCCGCGCCTTGAAAGAGGCGGGGAACACGGTTTACACGCTTCTGGAGGCGCGCAGTTCATATCTCATTTACTGGGAGGACAAGCTCGAGGAGGTGTCCGATCGTGTCATCAAGCTCACGCGCGATGGGACGGCAGGCTACAAGGGCCATATCACTCGTTTGGGCGAGATCCTGACTCTGGAAAAGATCAAACCCAACCTCATCATCGTCAACGGCTGTACATTCCTGATGATGAAGACCTCCAAGGTCACCGAGCCGATGGGCATAAAAACCATCGTCAATATGAACCCGATCATGATCGACGGCACGGGGATGTGCGGCGTCTGCCGCCTGACCGTGGCAGGTAAGATGAAATTCGCGTGTGTCGACGGACCCGACTTCGACGGGCACGAGATCGACTGGGAGGAATTCCTGAAAAGGCGGCAGACATACAACCCCGAAGAAGTCCACCCGCTTCGCAAAAGCGGTTGCGCTTCCCATTTTTAGTAGTGGAGGTGGCGCGAGTTGGCCAAGCAGATAGACTATAAGCGGCGGCACATGCCGAAGCAGGAGCCGTTCGAGCGCATCAAAAACTTCGACGAAGTCGCGCTCGGCTACACCGAAAAGCTCGCCGTGGAGGAGGCTTCCCGGTGCCTGGGCTGCAAGAAGCCGTTCTGCATTGAAGGTTGTCCGGTCGCCATAGACATCCCCGGTTTCATCAAGTGCATTGTTGAAGGTGACTTCGCCACGGGCGTCAAGAAGATCAAAGAAACGAACGCCCTTCCCGCGGTGTGTGGCCGCGTCTGCCCGCAGGAGGATCAATGCGAAATCAAGTGCGTATTGGGCAAGAAGGGTGAGCCGGTCTCGATCGGGCGACTCGAGCGTTTCTTGGCCGACTGGGAAGCTGCAAGCGGGTCTACGGAAACACCCGAGATCGCACCTCCAACCGGGAAGAGAATCGCGATCGTGGGTTCCGGTCCAGCGGGCATCACCGTGGCGAACGACCTGGCCCTTCTCGGTCATGACGTGACGGTTTTTGAGGCTCTTCACGACGCCGGGGGAGTTCTGACATACGGCATACCTGAGTTCCGCCTGCCCAAGGCTATCGTAAAACGGGAAGTCGAATATGTGAGAAGCCTTGGCGTAAAGCTGTATGTCGACTACATCGTGGGCAAGACGAAAACGATAGACGGAATCCTCAAAGAGTTCGACGCCGTCTTCGTCGGCGCTGGAGCGGGCCTTCCCTGGTTTATGGAGATACCGGGAGAGAACTTAAACGGCGTCTATTCCGCAAACGAATACCTCACACGCTGTAATTTGATGAAGGGATTTCGTTTTCCCGAGTATGACACGCCCATAAAGCGCCCGTCAAACGTGGCCGTTTTCGGTGGGGGAAATGTCGCAATGGACTCCGCACGAACCGCACTACGGTTGGGGGCCGACGAAGTCCACATCGTCTATCGCCGCAGCCGTCAGGAACTCCCCGCTAGATTGGAAGAGGTCGAAAACGCGGAAGAGGAGGGAGTCATTTTCGACTTTTTAACTTTGCCCGTCAGGCTGATTGGGAATAAACAGGGCTGGCTTACGGAACTGGAATGCCTGAAGATGGAGCTCGGGGAGCCGGACGATTCCGGCCGGCGCCGCCCCGTGCCCATCGAGGGGTCCGAGTTCAGGATGAAAGCGGACGCGGTAGTCTGCGCCATCGGAAACAGCCCGAATCCGCTCATCCCGATGACCACTCCCGGCCTGGAGGTGGGCAGAAGAGGAAACATCGTGGCCGATGAAGAGACCGGCAGGACCTCGCGTAACGGGATCTGGGCAGGGGGGGATGTTGTCACCGGGGCTGCTACCGTAATCAGCGCCATGGGCGCAGGGAGGAACGCTGCGAAGGACATCCACAAGTACCTTTTGAACAAGAAGTCCTGACAACGGGATTGGCGCTCCGGATAGTCAAGAGGATATACTTGGATGTCATAAACGGATGAACAATAATCCAGGATAAGACAATGGAGGGCGATTCCCTTTTATGGCGTTATCCTGTGTGATACATTGTCGGTTTCGGGTTATCGGGATTAGGCTATTGCGACGAATTACTCATTCGTCGGAGATATTGTAGTGAAGCTTGGTGAAATCAAGGATGTTCTCCAGTGTCAGGTGTTGTCCGACGAGGATGACTTATCAACGGAAGTCGAGACCGTCGTTGCATCCGACGGGATGAGCGAGATCCTGGCTTTCGCCCGCCCCGGCGCATTGATGATAACCGGCCTGACGAATATCCAGTCGGTGCGAACCGCCGACATCGCGAACGTTCGCGCAATCGTCTATATCCGCGGAAAGCGTCCCAATGAGACGGCGATCAACCTTGCACGGGAGAGCAACATCCCCGTGCTCGCGACCGGTTTGGGGATGTTCGACGTCTGCGGGATCCTGCGCGAGCTGGGGCTCAAGGGCGGCATGTAGGTATGGCCGAAGAGCTGCTGAGAAAGACGTACCATGTTAACGGGCGTGATTTCGAGAATGCCGGGGAGACGGCAACCGAAATAAAGCAGATGCTCAAAGATATCGGGATAGACTCGAGCGTCATCCATCGTACGGTTGTCATTGCGTTCGAGGCCGAGATGAACGTGGTGATGTACGCCTCCGAGGCAACACTCACTTTTGTTCTCACCGATGAGGAGATTAAACTAGAGATAAGCGACCAAGGTCCGGGGATACAGGATATCGAAATGGCCCTTACCGAAGGCTTCTCGACCGCGAGCGATGAGATGCGCGAGATGGGATTCGGGTTCGGAATGGGTCTGCCCAATATCAGGAAAAACTCAGACGACTTTAACATTGTATCGAAGGTAGGCGTGGGAACAACGGTCTCCGCCATGGTACGGCTTGATTCAAATGCCTGAGCAGACGCACGGCTTCAGAATCGACGAACAGAAATGCGAAGGTCATCTCGCGTGCATGCGGGCCTGCCCGACACAGGCCATCCGTGTCAAGGACGGCAAGGCAAGACTCCTGCCCGAGCTTTGCATCGATTGCGGATCTTGTCTGCTGGCCTGCCCAAGCGGTGCGATACAGGCCACAACCCGGTCCTTCGCGGAAATTGACAGGTTCAAGTATAAGGTGGCCGTGCCGTCGCCCGTACTCTTTGGACAATTTCCCTTGGGCGTATCCCCCGCGCACATCGTCGTCGGATTGCGTCGTCTTGGCTTTGACGCCGTCTGGGATTTCACGATTGAGCTGTCGCTCGTAAACCGTGCTGTCCTGGACTACGTGGAGAATTGGAACGGGCCGTATCCGCTGATATCCGTTTCGTGCCCCGTCATTGTAAGACTGGTCCAGGTTATGTACCCGGGCATGACCGATCAGCTTATCCGGATTCAGACACCCCGCGAGCTTGCCGGTCGGGAGCTCAAGCGGAAATACTCCCAAGAACTCGGCATTGACCCCGGCCAAATAGCCGCCATTTATATCACGCCGTGTCAGGCAAAGACTATTTCCATTCTAAAACCAGCCGAGGGTGCGAAGAGCAATCTCGATGGGGCGTTGGGGATTTCGGACGTATACAACGACATCGTGGCCTTGACGCGCTCACTGGACAAAGAGGAGACGGAGAATCTGTTGGGAAGCTACGTCCGCAGTGCTGAAATGCTTCGCTGGGCTACAAGCCAGGGGCAGGGCCGCGTTCTCGGGCGTCATCGGTATATGTCCGTTACCGGGCTGTCCAACATTATACAAGTCTTCGATGACATCGAGAAAGGAAAGCTGCGCAACATCGAGTATCTCGAATGCGATGCCTGCTGGGGCGGGTGCATCGGCGGAAACCTGAGCGTGGACAACATCTACGTTACGCTCAGCAAAATACAGCGACTTCTTTCCGAATTACCGGAGAGTGATCCGACACTCGAGGCAGACGTCGAAAGGCGATATCCGAACGAAGACTTCTCCTTGAAGGGCCAGGTGGGGCCGCGCATCGCGGGCAAGACTAACGGCAACCTGAAGGAACGGGTAGAAAGGATAAAGGCAGAAGAAACAGTCATGAGCACTCTCCCCGATCTCAACTGCGGGCTATGCGGAGCGCCAACCTGCAAGACCTTTGCGAAAGACGTCGCGAGTGGCATCGCCCGAAAGGAAGAGTGCGTTTTCTTCTCGGAAGAGCGCTTGAAACAGCTCAGAAAAACGTACCTGCACGGCAAGAAACCACAAACCCAAGATGATGCCTGATTCGTGGGGCATCGGGCACTGTCTCCTTGTGAACTTTAGCCGTTTTCGGCGGTATTGATGATGACCCAGTGGCCTGCTACCCATTTTCTGATCCAGCGGTTACGAGAGTCTCAACCGCCATTGACGGGCAAGGAGGCTCTCGTGAAGAGAAAGAGACACAGGCCGGAGCATATCATTTGGAAACTCCGGGAGGCCGAGTGCGTCGAAGATTGGGCTGATCGCCGTTGCCAGAATGCTGTCAGCTACAGCAACGGAGACGGCTCTTGCGCTCAAGGCAAAGTAGTCTTCGGGCGAGCAGGTGCCGAGCACTGGCAGAACGGATCCACTCAGCAGCAAGGCTGCCCACCTCTTACGTTGCGTGCTCTTCATCTCTGCACTCCTGTCGTGATCCTATAATCTCCTCTGTATCGGCATACATAGGCCTCTCGGTCCTTGGGGCAGTAGTAAAGTAAACGCTGCCACCAGAAGTTATCAGTCCCGAAGTGTTGACAAACCGTCACGCGCAGGACTAAGAAGCTCGATTCTCAGACGGCGTCTCGGTCAGCGGGATGCCGCAGCAACACCTGCGTTACCGCATCTCACGTCCCGCTCGCCATACTCCTGGTGTAGGACATCTATATGCAAAAACAGGTAGGCGGCTCTGCGCCGCTCTGCAGCATCGTAGATCAGGTCGATGTTACCTGGTGAGCGCGACACGCGAGCTTGACTTGATCCGCCAGTTCCGGATCGGTAGCATACTTGTGGAACGTCGTAGTGGGTGAGGTCTTCTTCAACAGGCGGAGCCATGGCCGATAACAGAAACCGTCCGTCTCTCTCACGGGCTTGCGCATCGGCCGCGGGAGTTGACCCCCCGACCAATCAAGTCCAGCCGACGTCACTGGTGGACAGCTTCGTGGGTCGATGGTGGGTCTTGCACACCCGGTCGCGCAACGAGAAAGTAATAGCCACTCATCTCACTCGGCGAGGCATTCAATATTACCTTCCTCTCGTGCACCACAGGCGCACGTACGCTGGCACGATCAAGCACGTGTCGATCCCGTTGTTTCCCGGGTATGTCTTCCTGTGCGGTAGTCTGGAAGATCGTCTTGGCGCGCTGCAGACCAACCGGGTCGCCAACATATTGGACGTCACGGATCAGGAGCAGTTGAAAAAAGACCTCCGCCAGATCGAGCGTGTGGTGAACAGTGACGAACCGGTTGACCTCTACCCACGGCTTCGGACCGGATCCCGCTGTCGAGTCATCGCCGGGAGCCTTATGGGGCTCGAAGGCGTGGTCCTCCGGCGTCGTGGTCCCTGGCGTGTGTACATCGGAGTAGACTTCGTCGGTCAATCCGCCGAGCTCGAGATCGATTCTGCTATTCTCGAGGTCCTCGACTAGGGCAACTTCCCTGTGGCCGGCGACTTCGTACCTGGACTCCCAATAGGAGCGCAGCGGTTGTTCTACGGCCCACTGGTGATGGGCTGATGAGCAGAAGCTGGTAATACTGGCTCAATTCGACGAACACCCGCTCAGTCACGAGGAATTCGCTCGTCCCAGCCCGCAGGGATTCTCTCAACGGCTTTTTGGATCAATCCCATCGTACCCAGACCCCGTCCTGACAACCCAAAATCGCCCGTTCCAGGGCAGCTACGGCTTGCTTGGCGGACCCCGGTTCAGCGTGCGACCGGCAAGATTTATTGGACGTTCGCAACGGGTTTTGTCGAAGTGTAGATATTCCGCGCAGGCGTATCGGTTCTGTTTTCAACGTTCTCGGCGGCCAAGACTGGGATAAAAAGATGAACGACAAGATGAGGCTGGCATGCACGCGGCATGAGGCTGTGGAGTCAATGGTTAAACCATGGCTGGCGGGTCTGTTGGCTCTTGCGGTAGCTGGTTGCGCACCAGAACACCGAATCAGTTTCCGTGAGTTCCTGCAGATGCAGCAAGCTCCCCCGCCAGCAGAGGGGGAGGAACCAAGCGAGGGCGAGCCGGTGGCTATCGACATCGACAGTTATCTTAGGCCGTATGAGGTCGGACCGTCCGATGTGGTGAACATAACGTTAGCAGGCATAGATGAAGCCGGGTTAATGCCGTCTTTCCTAGCACGCGTTGACCGCAATGGTGAAATCGATCTTCCGATCGTCGGCTCAATCAAAGTCGCTGATAAGACACTTGAGGACGTGGAGGACGCGATCCGTGCCACATATGTACCGGCGGTCTTTCATGAAGCAGTGGTCCACGTCGAGCTGGTGGAGGCTGACACCACCAACGTCCTTGTCATGGGCGCCGTCACCGAACCCGGTCTAATCTCACTTAGGCGCAATCAGCGGAATATGCTTTTTGCTATCGTCGGAGCTGGTGGCGCCTCGGAGCTGGCCTCGGGGCACGCGACCCTTCGCCGCATCCGTCATCCCGCCGACGAGGGTACGTTTGATCTTCGCGACCCGGTCGAGCTTCAACAAGCCCTAGCGCTTGATCCACTCGAGCATGGCGACATCATCTATGTTCAGGCCGCTCAACCTAATACGGTCTTCGTAGGCGGGCTCGTGAACCGGATAGGACCGCAGATTTACCCGCCGTACACAGAAATCAACGTCCTGCAAGCGCTCGCGGCGGCTGGCGGGCTTCGCACCGACGTCTTCCCACGGGAGGGCACCCTAATTCACCGGATGCCCGACGGGACCGATGTGCATGTGGAATTGAACCTGAATCGATTGGCACGCGGACAAGATCCAAACGTCGCACTCGCTCCCGGAGACATCTTGTGGGTGCCAGAAACGTGGGAAACGCGGGTCCAGGACTTCATCAATCGCAATATCTTCGTCCGTGCCGGTGTTAGCGTCAGCTACAACGTAACCGGCATAGAATTCATGAACCGGCACAGCCAGCAGAGTTCGCGATTCGGTGCGAGCCAAGCGGACATTTCCGATCCCTACGGCTTCCTGAGTCGAAGCTCAGCCTTGCAGGGAATCCAAGGTAGCCTGGCCCCCCTGCAACCGTGACGCGGTCGGGACCGTCCCACGTTTCGCCAACGGAGCGCGGCACGTGGAGTGCGCGAATTCCTCGGCGGCGTTATGCAGGGCGCCCTCGCATCGGTGGTTGAAAGAACCTGAAACCGGGAATTGCTGCTTTATTGTTCGCGCCCGTGGCCGGCCAGGCCGCTGTACCGCTGAATCGCCGACGACAGATGCACCGTGGCTACGAGAATGATTTCACCGATGAAACCGACGGCTAGGTAGATCGGCGGTGCCCCCCGTCTCGCACCGATGAAGATCGCGACCAGCAGCACAACCATCGCAAGGTAAAGCACCTTCCGGGAGACTGTAAAATTGTCGTTCCGTATCATAGTGATTAATCCTTGAACCGTTCAGATTGTTTGCCCGAATGCCTCCGTATCGGACGATTTGGTAGGGAGTATTAACTATAGCGGACCGGGCGTCCCCCGAGTGGGCCGGTTGTTGACGCGATCCCGCCCCACCGGTACGTGTGAGCGTCTGGGAGTCGACACAACGGTCCCGATGGGCTACCGGGACGCGTGTCCCTCATGTCAGATCTTATCGGAACGCCGGGGTGGTCGCCGATCTTCGTAACGAAGACATGGATCTGTCACTGGAGCCTCGCTCCCACCGCATGTGAGACAGGATTTCCGATTCCGCATGTTAGATGGGCATTCCAGCCTGTCTTTTGACCGAGCGAAAAGTCGGTCCCACATACTGTGTCGGTCCCGCGTACTGCATCGGCACCGCGGGGTACAATGCGGTCTCCCGTTATGCAGAGTCGCTCGGCGCGGGGATCAGGCAGATGAACCGCAGTGGTTCATCACCGGTGTTGACGAACTGATGCTTCTCATCAGGTGGCACGAAGACGACATCGCCGGGTGCGATCGACCGGTCACCCTGCTCGGACTTCGCGAGCCCGCTGCCGCTTATGACCAGAATCTCGTGCTCATAGTCGTGGGTGTGGCTCGGCGTGTGGCCCTCCGGTCCGACCTCGAAGTGGCGCATGTGGAAGTTCGAAGCCTTTTCTTGTGGCCCGATCAGCATGCGCATTTTGACCTGGGATGCACCCTCCATGTCCATGTTATTTTGTTCGTGCGACTCGATCGATTGTACCTTCATAAGCGGTGTCTCCACCTGTTGGGAGTAACGAAGGCCAAATGGCGAATTCAGAACTCCCATTCGCCATTTGCCACTCATCATTCGCAATTCGCGCTATGCACCGTCGTCTGTCTTGAACACCCACTCAGTGCCGGATGGCGTGTAATCCAGCAATTCCTCACCGGTGAAGTACAGGGCGATTTCCGTCCGGGCCGTTTCCGGGGAGTCACTACCGTGCACGAGGTTGAACGTCTGATCCGCTCCGAAGTCGCCGCGGATGGTTCCCGGCTTGGCTTCGTAGCCGGCCGTCTTACCCATCAAAGTCCGTGTGATCTCGATGCATCGTCTGCCTCTCAATACCATGATAATCACCGGTCCACCGGTGACGTAGTCGATCAGGCCGGGATAGAATGACTTGTCCTTGTGCGGTGCATATTGCCGCTCCGCCAGCTCTCGCGACATGTGCATAAACTTCATGCCGACGATGACCAGCCCTTTGTCCTCGAATCGTTGTATGATCCGCCCAACGAGGCGGCGCTTAAGCGCGTCCGGTTTCAGAATAATCAGCGTTTGTTCCACGCTCGGATTCCTTCCTGTAACATCACTACGAGCCGCAGGATTTAACCTGCGCGGGGACCCAAAGACCGTGCCTTGGTGCGGTCTTGCCTTCGTTCATTCACGGGCCGATCTCCCACCATCACCACTGACACTCGCCCGATAGAATCATCTCAGCCATAAACGCAATCTAGGTTGCATGCATTGTGCCGTCAAGTGGGCGACACTCCCGCACAAAACCAGGGAGCGTGGGCGTCACGATGTGCGTGGAGTGTTGAACCGAGCCCTAAGCGCGAGCGATGGGTCGTAAGCGAGTTACCAATCTACACCCCGCGTTGGTCCTTGACATTTCGCCACTCGCGGAGCGAGTCCATGCGGGCGATGCCCGCGCGAAATGTCAAGGAGGGCTCGGATCAGCGATCCGAGCGAGGTTTACACCGCGGAACCTTGTAAAATCCACGTTTACCTCCAAAGCTGGCGCTCACCGCAAAATGAAAGCACCTTGCCGGGCCGCTTCGAGCCCGACACGTCGCTTGCGCGTTTACAGGGATGTTCGCTATGAGTGTCCGACGACACCCATATCGGACGGGCTTTCCAGCCTGTCTCTTAACCGACTGGGAAGTCGGTCCCACAGGTTCTGTCAGAGGATCCGAGGCGGTTTATCGCCTTACGGAGTCGATGTTCTCTTTCGTGTCAGCCGTTGCCAGTGTGGGATATGATTCTCCTGCCAACAAGACCCGCATCAGCAATAACGCGGTGTCAAGCTGCGGGTCCTGTTTGGGGCGGTTGTTTTCGTCGGGCTGTTCGAGCGGGGGCAGCTTGTCCTCCTTGGAAGCGTCATCGTCCTTGGCGGATTTCTCGGCACCGGTACCTTCCGTAGCTCCAGACTCTTGCTCGACAGTGTCAGCCTTGTCCGCCGCTTCACCGTCGGTCTTCGCCGTGTCGCTGCCTGCTTCGCCGTCGCCGGTGTCGACCGTGTCGGTCTTCGCCTCCCCGGTTTTGGCCTCGTCGTCCTCGGTGTCAGTTACGGGCTTATCATCGGTCGACTTGGGCGGGCCGAGCAGGTTGGCCTCTCGCCAGAGTTTGTACGCATTCAGCACTTCCTTGTTGACGAGGCGTACCGGAATGTCCGGCTCGACGCCCCACTCGTCGGAGTCCGGTCCACGCTGCAGCGAGACGCCGCTGGGGAGGTAGTATCCGGCGGTCGTGATCTTGAGCTTTGCGCCCGATCGGCTCAGCGAGATCAAGTTCTGGACGCTGAACTTGCCGAACGTTCGCTCGCCGACCACGATACCCCGGTAGTTGTCACGAACCGCGCCGGAAACAATCTCTGATGCGCTGGCGCTTCTCTCATCCACCAGCACAACTAACGGAATATCCGAATAGGGACCGTTGCCCGGAGCAGGGAACACGTGGTTTTCGGACGGGATACGCCCCTTCGTGCTGACGATCACGTCGTCTCGCTTGAGAAATCGGCTCGAGAGCTGCCATGCGGAATCAAGTAAACCCCCGGGATTGCCGCGCAGGTCCAGGATCAATCCCTTAAGACCCACCAATTCGCTCAGCACGTTGTCGACGTCCTCCACGGTGTTGCGCTGGAAGTTGGTGACTCGGATGTAGCCGACGCCGCGTTCCCGGTCGACCCAGTGGTCCCACCGCTCTTCGTCGTCGGGGTTGCGAAGAACGCCCTTGACCGAGCGGATCTTCACGTTCGCGCGTTCAAGCGAAAACTCGATCGCTTCACCGTCGCGGCGAATGGCAAGAGTGACCATGGTCCCCTCGGGGCCGGTGATGGTTTCGACAACCTTGTTGAGCGAGAAGCCCTTGAGGCTATCGCCGTTTACGTGTGTGATGATGTCACCCGCTTTGATGCCCGCCCGGTAGGCTGAGGAATCCTCCAACGGCGTTACCACCTCAACCTCATCAGCCCGATTCTTGATGATTGAGATGCCGACACCGACGAAGTCTCCGCGAGTGTGTTTATCAAACTCCTCTGCGTCTTTGGGCCAGATGATGGTGGTGAAGTCGTCCAGCGGTTCGAACGCGCCGCGCATAAGCTCGTAAACAATCAGCTCGGTCGGCAGCTTAATTGTCTCCGGGTTGATGTGCCTCACGACCCGTTTGAAATGGTCAATGCAGGCATCGAGATTGACAAGGGTGGCGTCTTTAACCTGGTCAAGACGTTTTTGCATGCGATTCTCGAAGTCCCTCCGGTCGTCGTCGTTACGAAGGCCCACGAACTGCTCCCTCGCCGTCGCGGACTCCGTCAGGAGCAGGAGTTGTTCCAGGCCGTTTTCAGTGATGGACCTGAAATCCACGGGGTCTATGTAGTACTTGTCAACGTAAACCAGCGCCCTTTCCGCGTCCTTCCACCGAACCTTCTCGATTCGCTCCTCCCAGTAGCTGTCCTCCTTGAACATGGTGTCGAGGCGCAAATGCGTAAGCATCTCGCGTTCGAGCTTCTCATACCGCGGTTCGCGCTCGAACAGCCCGCTGAGCTGGGAGTAGATGTACCATGCCTGCCGCCACTTTTGCTCTTGGCGAAACTCACCGGCGGCGGTGAGTGAATCATTGACGAGATCCAGCAGCCAGTCGCTCTGCAGGAAGGCCTCGCGATCTTCGGCGCAGTCCAACGCCCCCAGCGCCCAGCTCAACGCGTCGCGATACTCCTTGCGTTCGATCCGGGCCTTGGCATATCCGACGTACTTCTCAAAATCGGCCCGATTCAGTTCCCGTCGGGCTGCCTGCTTGGCTTCGTACTCCTCAAGCCAGGCGAGAATCCGTTCGGTGAGTTGCCCACCGGCGCGAACATCCTTAAAGGTCTCGGTCGCGCCCTCAAAATCGCCGTGGGTGACAAGGTCAATGGTCCGGCGCCACAGATCGTCCTGCGATAGCGTGGCGGCGTGGGGGGTATTGTCCGCGGAGGCGATTCCGACACCACAGAGCATCGCCCAACCGACCAACACCCTTCGAAAAGTCCTTCTACAGCGTTTCGAGGTGCGTACCATGCCGTGTCCTTCAGACAGCGAGTTATCGAATCCCCGACACCGTGCCGGCGGTTTTGGTCGTCGTCAGTGTTCCATTGGCACTGACCAATCCGGCCAATCACAGCTTCGTATACATTGCTTTACCTGATCGAACGTGGTTGGGCCTGCATGCCAATCCCCGTCCATCCGAAACCATCCCCACAGCTCATAGAAAGTATAAGGCTCAAAAAGAGGAAGGTCCAACCTTCACGACCAGCCAATGACGTCTTCATACGTCTAACGCGTGATCCCAAACACGCCCTTCAACCTTTCGGCTGTGCATGCAACGCGAGTTAGTCGGGCCGTTCGACCGGCTGGATCGCGGGGACGACCATACATTTTCGGACATCTTTCCAATCACAGCCCATAGAGTTTTGCACTTTTTGGAGGCCTCGCAGGGGCTCCTCCGCTCCTGGAAAAGAGGGCCGCCTGCCGATTCCCTGGATAATGTAAACGGATTTCCAGGACTCGTGGGCAGGAGGCCCTTGTTATGACCCTCACATCGACTATGGACGCGTCGATCCAACAGTTTGCTTTGTGTTTTGCCAAACCGTCCTTCCAGACCTTTTGCGTCATCGTCACCGGCTGTTTGCCGGGATCGGGCTGACGTACCGTCACCCGTATCCTCCTGGCCGGCGACGGACTCAACCTCAAGACCTTCAGTTGTTATCACCGCTTCTTCAGCCAAGCCCGCTGGACGTTGGAGGTCGCTTTTTACAACGCCAAGCAGTTTTTCTGGGGCTTCAAGAACAGAAACTGCTCTAGACGGGGGGTGTTTGTCCATCCGATTCCGACTCTGCCTCGGCGTCGCCATCCCACACGGCTGAGGTAACCGAGGCGATCAGGTTCTCGAAGTCGGATTTGCGGAGCGTGCGCAAGTCGAAACAGATCGCATCGTCGCGGATGCGGACAATGACCGGAACCTCACCCTCGCGCAGCCGGGTCGCCATCGCGTCCGCGGAGGCGTCCTCCGGTTGCCACTGGACCACAACGGTCTCCAGCTCGCATCCCGGCATCGAGCCACCGCCGGCAAAGCCGACGTCCGAGCAGACATAGAAGTGTTCGCCGGGAAGCGCGGCTTCCAGCAGTTCCGCAAGATTCCGGGCCTTTGCGGCCAACTCATCGGTCGACGCCCTGAGCATGGAAAGCGTTGGGATGCGGGTTATAGCCTCTTCGGGATCGAGGTAGGCGCGAAGCGTCGCCTCGAGTGCAAGCAGTGTCAACTTCCCGACACGATATGTCCGCAGCAACGGGTTCGATTCGAGTTCTTCAATGAGGCTGCGTTTCCCCACGATCACACCGCATTGCGGTCCGCCGAGCAGCTTGTCGCCGGAGAAGCAGACCAGATCCGCTCCGGCGGCCAGCGAAGCGCGGACGCACGGTTCTTCGGGCAGGCCGTACTGCGTGAGGTCAAACAGCGCGCCGCTGCCGAGGTCGTCGACCGCGATCAGATGATACCGGTGCGCGAGCGGCGCGATCGCATCGATGGGTACCTCTTCCGTGAATCCCACGATGCAGTAGTTGCTCGTATGCACGTGCATCAGCATGGCTGTGTTGTCGTTGATGGCCCGTTCGTAATCTGAGATGCGCGTGCGGTTGGTTGTTCCCACTTCGCGCAGTGACGCTTCGCTGGCATGCATGATGTCCGGCAGGCGGTAGCTGCCTCCGATCTCGATCAACTGCCCGCGCGAAACGACGACCTCACGCCCGGCAGCGAAGGTCTTCAAGATGAGCAGCGTAGCCGCAGCGTTGTTATTGACCACCGTCGCCGACTCGGCCCCGGTGATTTTGGTTAGATGGTCCACGACGTGCGTGTTGCGCCGTCCGCGTTTGCCGGTGCCAAGATCGTATTCGAGGCTGCAATAGCCGCTCGCACCGTCGGTGATGGCCTCGATGGCGGCGCTGCTGAGCGGCGCCCGCCCAAGGCCGGTGTGCAACACGATCCCCGTGGCGTTGATGACATGACGCAGGGACGGTATGGATCGTTCAAACAGCTCCAGTTCGGCACGGGCCAGCAATTCCTGCGGATCGACCGGATCGAGTATCCTACCCTCTAGAATCGCCGTGCGTGCGGAGTCGATCGCGGCTTGAATCGCGACTACCACCGATGTGCGGGGGACACCGCGCAACCACTCGCGAACCTCGTCGTGCTCGAGCATGGCGGAGACCGACGGCAGAGATTGGAGCAGTGTCTTGATCTGCGGCGTCGTACGCCGCCTCACACGATGGATGGATGGTCTTTCATCAGGCATCTTTTGTCTCAACGAGCACGCGGCGATCTTCGATCCGCCTCGTGAAACCAACGCGGTCTAAGTATTCCACGAAGGGAACGACATACTTGCGGCTCGAATCAAGCGCCTCGCGCACCTCGGCAACTGTCACTCCGCTGCGCTCACGGATCAATCCGGCCACCTTATATCGAAGCTGTCGTTCCATATCGGCGTGAAGGTAGAGCTTCGGAGCGATCTGGACGAGGTCTCCCAGTGCTACGGACAGCGTAGCAAGACGCTCCCAGCGCTTCCGGTCCGCCTGTGACGCAATCGAAAGGTTGTCGAGCAGCGGCGGATGAAAACCACCCGCCCGGATCTCAGCGATCATTGCCGTCATCAGCTTCTCGTCCGCACCGGTCAGCGACGGCGCGAACGCGGGAAGGCAGACGAACCGGCCGAGAACTTTCAGCGTTTTTCTCTTTACGAACTCGTCAAAGAGCGGGCGGGCCATCGAACGATTCGTCATGCGCTCGAACCAACCGAGCACGCTGTCGCCGGATCGGCCGGGCAGTTCAGGATGGCTTACGTGGTACCGCTCGAGCCAACCGGTCAGCCGGTTGGCGAGGTCGTCCAACGCCGCCGGCACGACCTTATGTTCGGTGCCGGCCAGTGGCACCCAACGATGCTCCGCTTGAAGCCGTTGCAGGATGTCCGGCATGTCGTCCAACTCGACACCGGTACGTGCACAGAGCTGTATGTCCGTCGGCCTGGTAAACCACGCCTGTCGCAGCACCTCCTCTACCCGATCGATTGGGTCACCCGTCTCCATGCGTTGCAGGCGTTGAAGCTCCTTCGCGGGGTCACGCCGTTTCCGGCGGGTGACGGTTCGCAGCACGATGCCGCCGCCGATGGTGCGTGTCGCGTTTTCGTCGCGGATGATGAATCGCTGGCCGAACGAGGCCGTCAGCGATTCACCGCTCCGCAATTGCGCATAGGCCGACTCACCCGGCAGCAGCGTCTCTCCCTTCAACAATACAACGCGGACCGGAATCTCGGTGGTGCCGATCTCCAGGCGGACGACGCCCGTCGATTTAAGCGGCCGCCCGTATGACGTCAAACACTCCAAATGCACGTCGATCATGCGCGAAGGCTGGAGATAACCAGGCGTGGCGAGTTCCGCCCCGCGCTGCAACCGTTCACGGTCGATTCCGCTGACGTTGATGGCTGCACGTTGTCCACAGGCCAGCATCTCCGAGTGAACGCCGTGCGTCTGTAAGCCGCGGACGCGGCAGGATTCCCCCAAAGGCCAGACCTCGAGCGTGTCACCATCCGACACCTTGCCGCGCAGCACTGAACCCGTCACGACGGTGCCGCGCCCCTGCACGGTGAACACTCGATCGATCGCCAGACGGAACGGCCCCTTCGCAGCTTCTTTCTCTATGCCCTGTGAGACGGTGAGGATCGCACGCTTCAAATCTTCGAGTCCTTCACGGGTAACCGATGAGACCGGACGGATCGGAGCATTCTCCAGCGGCGTACCGGTTAGCAATCGTTGAACGTCGTCGACAACCAACTCGACCATCTCGGTGTCGACGGTGTCGATTTTGGTAACGGCCACAACACCGCGCCGAACGCCGAGAAGATGCAGTACTTCGATGTGCTCGATTGTCTGGGGCATCACGGAGTCGTCGGCGGCAACGACGATCAAGGCGACGTCGATGCCGGTCGCGCCGGCCACCATCATGCGCACAAAACGTTCATGCCCAGGCACGTCGACAATCCCGAAGCTGGTATCACCGATCGTGAGCGCAGTGAAACCCAGCTCGATTGTCATGCCGCGGCGACGTTCCTCGGGCAAACGGTCGCAGTCGACGCCGGTAAGGGCCTTGACGAGCAAGGTCTTGCCGTGGTCAATGTGGCCGGCCGTGCCCAGAATGTAATGCCGCGTGACGCCAGGCTCCCGTGCAGCCGAACTGGATGGCTGTTCGGTCGTCATGGCGACGATTATCGAGCCCTGCTTCGGTGCTGCAAGTGTACCCGCGCTTACGGACGGCTTATCCCGTGGTTTTGCAACACATGAGGGTCATTTGGTTGATTGGGAGTGAAGGACCGTGCGTAAGGGTGTCCGGATCGGGCGCCAGCCCGTCGGGCGTTTCGGACGCTTGCTCAAGGCGGACTATTGCCCTAGAGTCGGCCCTTGGAAGGCGCGAACCCGCCGGAGTCCAAGGCTTTGCCGGCCTTGATCCTCGTGCGGTATGAGCGGACGGATCCAAATCGGGTAGGCGGTCTGCGTTGAACCGATGCGCTAACACACTGCCTGTGCCGATTGGTACCGGCCGTGCAGAGAGAAAACCCTGTACTACATCGGAGGATTTGAGAGAGATTTATGTCTTCGCCGTCGAAAGATCAGGTTAAGGTTATCATCGTCGGGGCCGCCGGCCGCGACTTCCATGACTTCAACACCTTCTGGCGCAACGACCCTCGATACCATGTGGTCGCCTTCACGGCTGCGCAGATTCCCGACATCCACGGCCGGACGTACCCGCCCGAGCTGTGCGGTAAGCGGTATCCGGACGGCATCCCGATCGAGCCAGAAGAGAAACTCTCCGAGCTCATCAAGAAGCATGACGTCGACCAGGTCGCGATGGCCTACTCCGACCTTCCCTACGAGGAGGTGATGCACAAGGCGGCGATCGTCAATGCAGCCGGCGCGGACTTCCGCATCATGGGTCCGAAACACACGATGCTCGTGTCGACAAAGCCGGTCATCGCGGTTTGCGCCGTGCGCACCGGTTGCGGCAAGAGTCAGACGTCACGGGCGGTCGCGTCGATCCTCAAATCGATGGGCAAGCGGGTGGCAGCCATCAGGCATCCCATGCCCTACGGCGATCTAACCAAGCAGATCTGTCAGCGCTTCGCGACCATCGAGGACATGGACCATCATGACTGCACGATCGAAGAACGCGAGGAATACGAGCCACACATCCTTGCGGGCAATATCGTGTTCGCCGGTGTCGACTACGAGAAAATACTCCGGGAAGCGGAGAAGGAAGCGGATGTGATCCTTTGGGACGGCGGCAACAATGACACGTCCTTCTACAAGCCCGATCTGTATATCGTCGTGGCTGATCCACATCGGCCGGGACATGAGCTGCGCTACTTCCCGGGTGAGACCAACGTGCGAATGGCCGACGTCGTTGTGATCAACAAGGTTGGGACCGCAAAGCCCAAAGACGTCGAGACCGTGGAGGCGAACATCCGGCGAATCAACCCTAGTGCGCGGATCATCCAAGCCTTGTCGCCCGTGACGGTCGGTGATCCCTCCGCCGTAAAGGGCAAGCGCGTGCTCGTCGTCGAAGACGGGCCGACAATCACGCACGGTGAGATGACGTACGGGGCCGGCCACATCGCCGCCCAAAAACATGGGGCCGCCGCGATCGTCGATCCCAGACCCTATGCCGTCGGTTCCATCAAGAATACCTTCGAGAAATACACCCACGTCACGGAGGTCCTACCGGCCATGGGATACAGTGACAAGCAGATATCTGAGCTGGAAGCGACGATCAACGCGGCCGACTGCGACCTTGTCCTGATCGGCACACCGATCGACCTGGGGCGGCTGCTGAAGATCAACAAGCCGTCCATGCGTGTCAGTTACGAGCTGGGTGACGCCGCCAAGGCGGCTCTACGTCCCGAGGTCGAAAACGTGCTCGCGGAGTAGCATGAGCCAACCTCCACCCTACGACTGGCACAGTGCGCAGGAATACCTCGAGGAGTTGCTACCTGAGGAGATTACGAGGCTCCAGCGCGGCGGAGTGGCTGGTTTGCCCACCCAGCCGACCATCGGGCCTTGGGCGGCCCAACTCGTCGACGTGTTGATCTTCGCGACGCGGCCGCAGCGGGTACTCGAAATCGGCACGTCGACGGGATACTCAGCCATCGTCATGGGTCGGGCTTTGCAGCAAGTCGGCGGGAGGCTGACCACAATCGAAATAGACTCACCCCTGGCAAAAGTCGCCCGAGAGAACATCTCCGATGCCGGGCTCGGCGATGTGATTGAGGTGGTTGTCGACGATGCCAATAATACTATCGCCGACCTCACGGGGTCGTTCGGCCTGATTCTGCAGGACGGCGACAAGGATGACTACTTGCGCATGTTGCCACGATTGGTCGAGTTGCTCGAACCGCACGGCGTGCTGGTCACGGACGATGTGCTGTTCCCCGTGATGGACCTCCCGGACGAAGCCAAGCGATGGCGGTACGCATTGACCCTGTACAACCAAGCCCTTCAAAACCATCCCGAGCTGCAAACCGTGTGGCTTCCGATCGGCGACGGCGTGGCCATCAGCGTGAAACTCGGCGGATGAGGAGATCGCCGATTGCCGATTGCCGATCGGGGATTGCGAAACAACGACACGCCAAAGCGTCGAAACGATCCACACAGCCGCGTGGCGTGCCCGGCAAAGGCGGACATGGATGCATTCCGCAGACATGGCCGTTGCACCGGACGAAGGATTGCGTGTCTTGGTTCGATTGATTCCGTGAAAGACTCCTTGCCGTCACACACACCTCTTGTTGCGTCCCCGGGCTGAGGATCGAGGACCGCGCCGCTCGGACCGGCGTCGAGCACTACAGCCTCGGCCCGCGGAGCCCTCACACGTACTCTACAATGCTACGTGTCGACAGTTTGATCCTTTGTGAGTAATCACGGTGCAATCCGGATGCTGAGTTGCTGCGGCTGCCAGTTGGCGTATACACCGAACGGGTATGGTCCTGGCGTGGCCGTTGGCTCTCGACGTCCCCGTTCTTCTCACCCGCATCTGCGCTTGCCGAATGACCGCTTCTGCTGCATGATGTGCAATGCCGGGGCGGCAGCGGCGGGCCGTCCGGGAGCCATGTCGGCATGTGAAAATGAGTAAGAAGGAGCGGTCGGGCGATGGCGAAGCGCACGGTCAAGAAAGCCACAGCGAAGAAGGCGATGGGCAGACAGGCCGCTCGGAAGAAGAACACGGCTAAGAAGCCCATCGAATCCTACGACCATCAGGACAAGAAGCGGGCCAACAACCCACCCGTCGGCATGGTCACGCCTCAGACCGATCCGGAAAGGGGGGCGCAAAGAAGACCTACCAGTACGACCCACACCTCGACCCGCAGCTCGTGTGGGCGGGCAAGGCCGCAGAGGTGACATGGAAGGGCGTAGGAATTGGCAGGAGGATGCGGTCGCACACCCAACACTGGCAATCTGGGCAGGCTTGGCGCCGGGCAGGGACAAGCGTGTGAAATCTTTGCGATGGGGTCGCTCGTGGTCGGGCAAGCCGGGCGTAATCTGGGCGGCCAGGTGACGAGTGTCGCGTATACATGTCACACCATCCCCCAACGAAGGGCGTGCCGTATCGCGGGTCCGGCGGTATCATTCCGGCGCTGGGAGGACCTGCGTGTGGCGGGTTGCAGGGAAGCGGAGGATTGCGGTGGAGTAGGCCATGCCCGTACTTAGCTTCAAGGGAAAGACCGCGGTCGAGACCTACCACCACACCGTTCCGCACCACACGCTGGAGTTCGACAGGAAGCTGTCTTGCCTGCCCAAGGGTGAAGACCCGTCGCTCGACGGCAACCTTATCATCGAGGGCGACAACCTGATCGCGCTGAAAGCGCTGCTGCCCACGCATGCCGGGCGGATACACTGCGTCTACATCGATCCACCCTATAACCGCGGGACGGAGGACTGGGTCTACAACGATAATCTGACGCAGCCACAGTTCAAAGAATGGATCGGCCGGACGGTCGGCAAGGAGGGCGAGGACGCCTGCCGCCATGACAAGTGGTGCTGCATGATGTACCCGCGCCTCATGCTTCTCAAAGAGCTACTCCATGAAAACGGCGTGATGTGCATTTCGATCGATGAGAGCGAATTGAAACACCTTCTTCATCTTACGGCGGAAATCTTCGGCCCAGAGAGCGCGCAAGGCGTAATTATCGTGGAAAGCAATCCACGCGGTCGACGTCTTGGGACAGAGATTGCTGTCGAACACGAGTACATCGTGGTGTGTACGAAGCGGGCAGGATTCTCGGCGGGCCGGCTTGACCTGACGGAAGAGCAATTGCGGGAGTATGGAGGTGTTGATAAGACCGGGCGATCGTATCGGCTTCTTGGGCTTCGCAAGCGTGGAGCGCTATCGCGCCGTGTGGATCGCCCCAACCTGCACTTTCCCATATACGTTGATCCAAGGACAGCCGCAGTCGCAATCGAGTCGTGCGGTGGGTGGGTTAAGGTCCTCCCGCAGCTATCCGACGGAACGGACGGAGTATGGAGGTGGCAACCATCCACGGTTGTGAAACACAGCGACCGCCTACTCGCAAAAATGGTTCGTCGCCGGGATTCTGGACGTCAAGAATGGGATATCTTTGAAATCGACTATGCTGAAAGCGAAGGGGGAAATAGCAAGGGCCGTTTATTTGGCTCCATTTGGCAGGGCTCTGAGTTCAATAATGAAACAGGGCGAGACCAAATCAAGGCGATCTTCGGCGAGACCGTGTTCCAGTATCCCAAACCAGTCGGGCTAGTTAAACAGGTCCTTCGACTTTGTGGTCATCCCGACGGTTGGGTCCTCGACTCATTCTCTGGTTCTGGAACCACGGCACAGGCGGTGTTTGAACTAAACGCTGAGGACGCCGAAAGTCAACGAAGAGTCATTCTGGTTCAGCAACCCTACGACAACAAGAAGGACGAAGAGGCGAAGGTCAACATTTGCAGAACTATCACTGCTAAGCGCGCTCGTTGTGTGATAACCGGCTACGCGTACGAGGGTACGCAGAAGGAAACACTACTTGAAGAACGGCTAACGCTAACCAAGATAAAGCGGGCCGATGAGCTGATGGCGCAGGTTGAGAAGGTAAAGGCGGAGAACGCCAAGCGCTTCGACGAGGTGAAGGCGGAGTGCAAGGACGGCGTCGTTCGGGTCGTCGGCATCAAGAAGATCAAGGGAAAGGCGGACGGCCTCGGTGGATCGTTCACTTACGCTCGTGTCAGTGAACACCCGCTGCTGGGCGAGTACCGTGACCTTGGCGAGCGGCTGCCGTCCTACGATGACATCGCCAAGTACGTATTCTACACGGAGACGAGCAGGCAGTGGGATAAGGGCGGCGCGGACAAGGAAACGGGGAAGATCGGCGAACATGCGGGCACGAGCTACTACTTGCTCTACCGCCCGAACCGCAAGACGGACTGGCCGATCGACATGGAGTTCTTGAACACCACGGCTAAGCATGACCCCAACCGGAATCTCGTCGTGTACTGCGAGAAAATCTGGCTGCACCGGGCCGACCTGCGTGAGTGGGAACAGGCCAACCGCAAGAAGGTGCGGCCGATGCTGGTTCCGTTCAATCTCAAGTAATCCCCTCTCCCCCTGGGAGAGGGTTAGGGTGAGGGCGTTTGCACGGCGAGCTGGGTCAATCGGGTGGGATCGCGTTGCTGGTGGCAAGAGTTGTTCAGCCCTCCCCCAGCCCCTCCCACGGGGAGGGGAGAACGTGATGGCACACAGAATCGAACCAAAGGCGTCAAAGCACATGACCGAGCGCGCCAGGGCGCTGCGAAAGGACGCTCCTGTACCCGAACGCTTGCTTTGGAGTATGCTTCGCGTGCGGCGGCTTGGCGGGTTGAAGTTCCGGCGGCAGCAACCACTTGGCCCCTATGTGGCGGATTTCTTTTGCGAGAGAGCGCGTCTGGTTGTCGAGCTGGATGGACAATCGCACGTCGGACAAGAGGCAAAGGACGAGGCGCGGGATCAATACATGCGCAAGAGGGAGCTAAAGGTGTTACGCGTTACGAACGACGAATTCCTGAGAAATCGAGAGGGCGTGGCCGAGACGATCCTTCGTGTGGCCGAGGCGAGGTTGGGCGCTCATGATCCGTCGCCGAAAGTGCCCTGCACCAACCCCTCCCAAAGGGAGAAAGAGGCCCTCCCCGACCCCTCCCAAAAAGTGCCCTCCCCCGACCCCTCCCAAGGGGAGGGGGAATAGGGATGCAGCTCAAGCAATACCAGGAGCGCGTGGTCAGCGAGGTGCGCGTCTACCTGGACGCGCTAGCGAAGGAGCTCGCCGACGGCAACACCCGGCACGCAGGCAAGGATGCGTGGGAAGCGTGTGAAATCCCACGACCGTACCGAAGTGAACGTCGCAACGGGCTCAACCTGGACCTGTCGACGTTCTGTATCAAGGTTCCCACCGGAGGCGGTAAAACGCTGCTCGCCACACAGATCCTGGGTTTGATCCACAAGACCATCTTCAAGGACCGCCGCGGAGCGGGTCTGGTACTGTGGGTGGTCCCGAGCGACCAGATTTACAAGGATACGCTCAAGGCACTGCGCGACCGTCGCCACTTCTACCGGGAGTCGCTGGAGTTCGCCCTCTCACGGCGGATCGAGGTCTGGGAGAAGCACGAGATCGCCCGGCTCACGCCGGGACAGCTTGCGTCTAACCTGAACATCCTGATGGTGAAGCTCCAGGGCACGAATCGGCAGGACCGGGAGTCGCTCAAGTTCTTCCACGACAGCGGCGGCAACATCGTTGCACACTTTCCGCCTGAAGACGAGCCGGAGCGGCACAAGGCTTTGAAGGATCGTATCCCGAACCTCGACATGCTCGAAGAGGATGACGACTCGGGCGCGTATCTGGCCAAGACGTCCATCGCCAATCTCGTGCGCATGTGCGAGCCGGCGGTGATCCTCGACGAGGGACACAAGGCCACGAGCAGATTGGCGAGGGAAACCATCGAGGGCTTCAACGCGCGGATCGTCGTGGAGCTGTCCGCGACGCCGTGCGAGACCAATGTGCTGGTGACGGTCAGCGGCCAGGAGCTGCTCGACGAAGAGATGATTAAGCTCCCCATCAACATTGCCAACTCCAACCAGAAGTCGTGGAAGAACGTACTGACGGCGGCGCGCGACCGGCGCGCAGAACTCCACAAGCTGGCTGAGAAGCACTACCGGGCGAGTGGCCGCGCAGAAGATGCGATTCGTCCAATCGTACTGGTGCAGGTCGAGCGGACCGGGAGGGACCAGCGAGATGCGAGGTTCGTCCACAGCGAGGATGTCAAGGAACACCTCATGCAGCGCCTCGGCGTTGAGGAACGGAAGATCGCCATCAAGACGGCCGAAAAGGACGACATCGGAGGGCGCGACCTGGTTGACTCCGAATGCCCGGTTGAGTGGATTATTACGAAGGCAGCCTTGCAGGAAGGTTGGGATTGCCCGTTCGCGTACATCCTTGTCTCCCTGAATAACACCCGGAGCCAACGTAGCATGACGCAGCTCGTGGGCCGGGTCCTGCGTCAGCCGTATCAGCAACGGACCGCCTTTGATGACCTCAATGAGAGCTATGTTTACTGTCTGAATCGCAGATCGAAGGATGTCGTGGGTGAGGTCAAGAAGGCGTTGGAGCAGGAGGGGTACGAAGGCGATGCCGCGAGCGTATCTGACCAGAGCCAGGACAAAGGTAAGCCAATCAGCACGCGCAAGGCTAGGATTCGCGAGAAGTTCCGCAAGCATTACAAGAAGCCGTTTGAGGGACGGATCTTCGTCCCGCGGTTCTGCGTGAAGAACGAGGATGGATACGAGGCGCTCGACTACTTCAAGCACCTGCTGGCCAGCGTCGATGTAGCCCGTTTCAAGTACGACGCGGTTGAGTGGGATTTCTCGCAGGAATTGGCGGCTGCGAAGGAGCAATTCATCCGCGTAACGTTGGGGCAGGACGCTCAGTCGCGCGAGGAGTCGGCTGTCGTTCTGGAGAACGATGACCGTGTGAAGGCGTGGCTGGTTGCCAATCTCGGACTGGAGTGGCTCAGCGTCAAGCAGCTTCGAGGCGTGGTTGACGCAGTATGCGAACGGCTCCACGGCATTAAGGGGCAGATGGCGCTGGTGAAGTCGGCGCTGCGAGAACGGGTCGAGGGATTCATCCGAGAGCAAACGGACCGTCTGACGCTACAAGCGTTCAAGAGGCTGCATCAGCGTGGGCAGCTTTGCTTCTACTTGGACTGCGTGGAGGGGCGGTTTGAGATACCGGGCGAAGTCGCGGTCCGCGTTACGAAACGGCTGCGCCACGACAACGACAACGACGTTGCGAAGAGCCTGTTTGATTATGCACCCGAGGAGGTCAACGAGTACGAGCGGAGCATTGCCCTCTACCTCGACCATCATTCACAGGTGTTGTGGTGGTATCGTAACCTGGTTGGCCCGTCGCATTTCTCGGTGCAAGGCTACCGGAAGAATCGAATCTATCCGGACTTCATCGTGCAGAAGGGCCAGGCCCAGCGGGAGCTTCCGCTCGCCACGGTCTTCGTTGTCGAGAGCAAGGGCAAGCACCTCAAGGGCAGCGAGGACACGAAGTACAAACGGGAGATCGCCAAGGTCTTCGAGGATGTGGGACACGAGGTCACCTGGCAGAAGCTCGGCGAGGGCTTCGAGAATCACGAGTTCCGGTTCCAAGTCCTTGATGAGGGAGAGTATGCCCACAAGGACTGGGATGAAAACCTCAATAGGCTCCTGACCGGGCAGTCGGGAACCTGACGACATGAGCGCTGGAGCCAGTGTTTGACAGTGAACAGTGGGCGTGGGATGTCTCGTTCGATCCGGCGGACATCGGTACCATTATTGAACGCCACGCCCGACAGACTGGGCCGTAATGCAGCTGCTATCTCTGTTCGGATGCTCGACGAGAAACCGCCGGCTGCGGGTAAGGGCTGCAAGCCGCAATTTCAATATTCCCCCCTACATGCACTTACCCACAGCGCAACAGCCTCACCGGCGATGGTTAATGCTGGACTTGGGCGGCGTAATCTGGTAAAAGGCAGGGTACTAATCGACTAGTCGGGGCAGGCGGGGCGGGTCGTTCGACCGGTCAATAACGCCTCGCTCAGCGCCGTGCGGTCGGTGCTAGGGGGATTTTTGGGGGTAATCTCGATGAACGGGAACAATCGACGAGTTCTCGCATGGCCGGCGGGCTTCACATGCGCCGTGATGGGCTTTTCGGTATTGCCGGCCTCGGCAGCGATCATCGACATTGATGCAACCGTCTCGACGACGGTACAGGAACTGATTAACGGTGTGCCGGGATCGGTCACGAGTGACGAGGACGGGCTCAACGCCGATTCATCCAACCTCCCGCTGACGGCATCCGGCGATCTCATGTCGACAGACCTGCAGGGTGTGTTGGTGTCGATGGGACAGGCGTTCAGCGCGTTTTCCGATCCTACCCGTCTGGATCAGCCGAATCCCGAGGAGTTTGCGCTAGAGGTGGGGTGTTACTCGAACGCCGATTCCGTGGCCTACTTGGTTACCAGCACGGCTACGGAGTGGCGCACCGTCGTGTTTACGACGGAAGGCAGTTCGCTGGCTCCCCCGGAGATTGATTTCGGGCTGACCAGAACCAGAACCGTGGAAAGCCGGATCTTCCTGAGCGGTGCGGTCATCTTCTGGTCCACCGAGCCGGAACGGAACTTTGACGACATGACCAGCGACTTCAGCGTAACCGTCGTACGCGATGACACGAATGCGACTCTCTTTGACACGACACTCCGGATTTCCGGGGAAGGTACGGATCAGCCGGGTGTAACAACGACTGGTCCGATTAGATCTGAAATCGTGGAGCTTGATGACCTTCTCCCGGAGGGCGTCGACGCGGATACGATTGCGATCCTCGAAGGCGTCGAGCGCGAGGGAACGCTGCTGGTCGTCGTGATCCCGCCGCAGGAACATCCCTACGCCTACACGGTGAGGGCGAATGATCCGTTGATGCTGCGGGCTGAAATGAACATCCGGGTTCGCAACGCACCTGGCGGCAGTGGTGTGGCAGCCACGTTGGGCAGCCCGTTTGAGAATCTCGCTGACTTCATCGAGCCGGGACTGCCGGGCGTCAACGGCAAGGCGCTGGAGTCTTCGCTGAACGCCGTGACAGCCTCCCGGGCGATCGGCTTCGTCGCATCGACCGGTTCGTCGGCTCACCGGTCCGGGCCCGGGCTTTGTGGGGTGTTTGGGGTCGAGTCGGCTGTTGCCGTGGTGCTGTGCCTGCTCATGATGCTCGGGCGATCACGGTGGTGAACCGGCAACCGTGGATTCGTGGCGTTCACCCACAGTACTGGTAGGGCTGCTCGCGCGCTTGACACATCCGCGACAATCAACAAGAATCCAAGCTGGATATGGCGGTGGACCGGTGCGGTCTGCCCACAAAAAGCGTATGCAGGCGGGTTGTATACGTGCGCGTGGTTTCGAGCAGGAGCAGAGTCCCACCACAGCTCGCCTCATCGGGATAATCGCCCGGCGGGCGGCATGCTTACTCCAAAAGCGGGTAGGTATGGGTGTGTTCGTTCATGCCTGATTCCGCCATGGGATCACCCCAAGCAAAGAGGCATGCCACGCATTCGCTGTTAGCGTAGCAGGTGTTACTTGGAGGTAGGGCGCTATGGCCAGAGGGCTGCAGCAAGGCATCGGTTCTATTACCGTGCTGATAGTGTTCGTCGGGTTGTGGTTGGTATCGACGGTTCTTCTGGTGCTGCTCTATACAAACCAGGAGGAATTGCGCGTCGAGACCGCGCGTCTACAGGAGGACAATGAGCGGCTGATCAGCCGGGCCGAGCGCAGCTCCGTGCAGCTTTTCCAGAGTGCCAAAGCGGGGGGGCCGACCGTCGTCGGTCTGCTTGAGGGAGCCCGTAGCGAGATCGCCGAGTTGGCGACGGGTGAATCGAGCGATGACGCCGTCACCGTCCGCAACAAGCTTGACGAAACCCTCCAAGCGATCCGCGACGACCGCCTCGTACCGAACCCGGCGGATTTCGAGGACGTTTCCTATGACGAAGGTCTGACGATGCTCTATGAGACATTCGCCGCTGAAAAAGCGAAGCATGGCGACGCCGAAGAACGCGTCGCGGAGCTTCAAGCCGAGGTCGACAGGCTGGTCGAAGCCAATACTGAGCAGAGAAGCAACTTCGATAGGCGCGCAAGGGAACTCGGAGACCAGTTGGCCGAAGTCGACCAAGACCGGGCACGGTACCGAAATGAACGGGACGAGGAGATGGCCAGACTGGCCCGCGATTTCGAGAGCCATCGAGAGCAGAGCACGGCCGACCTGACCCGTGAGCGACAGCACAATGCCGCTCTCGAGCAGCACCAAAGGCAACTTCAGGATCGCTTCACCGCCTTACAGGAGAAGTTTGCCGGGCTGTTGACCAAGCCTGAGGAACTGTCAACGGCGCGACAGCCGGACGGGAGAATACTGACCGCCATCCCGGGCGATGACGTTGTCTATGTAAACCTTGGACGAAAGCACAAGCTTGTTCGCGGTCTGGAATTCGCAGTCTATTCCGCCAGCTCGGGCATCCCGGCGGACGGCCGGGCGAAGGCCCGGATCGAAGTCGTCTCAATGGACGCCGAATCGGCGGAGTGCAAGATCAACGGTCTCGCCCCCAACGAGGTCATTCTGGAAGGTGACCTGATCGCCAATCCGATCTACGATCCCGATCGCCCCGTGACGTTCGTGGTCGCCGGCAAATTCGATCTCGACCATGACGGGACAACCGACCCGGACGGGGCCGCCACGATCGAGTCCATGATCACCCATTGGGGCGGGACCGTCTCGGGCGAGTTAACGGCGCTGACTGACTTCATGGTCCTCGGCCAAGCACCGCGCCGACCGCGGCACGTGGCGGAGGGATCATCCCAGCAGGCCCAGCGCGCCCAAGCCATGCAACAGGCCGTTGACCGGTACGAGGAGACGGTCGCCGCGGCACGCACACTTGCCGTCCCGGTTTTGACCCAGGAGGTCTTTCTAAATTTTCTGGGTTACACGGGCCGGTACGCGAGCCGGTAAACCGACGGTCGCACCAGGTCGGAATAATTCACAAGTCCTTGTGCAGCAAACAGTTGCGATTTGACGGTCCGAGAAACGTGGTGTATACTTGATAGTGCTGGGAGTGTTACCAACCTAAATTATCGTTTAATATTCTGAGGTGGGAGTTACCTTTCCATCCGGTCATTATACTGCCGGGATCGGCGGTTACAGGTGACTATTTCTCCAGGCTAGGCTGTACCTCCTAATTGCTCGATTTTGAGTTAAAAAAGAGGCAGATTCTCGACCGCGTCGACCTGCTCGATGTTGTCGCGGAGCACGTCACACTCAAGCGAAGCGGTAAACGCTGGGTGGGACTGTGCCCGTTCCACGCGGAGAAGACCCCTTCGTTCACGGTCCGGCCGGAGCACGGTCTGTTCAAGTGTTTCGGTTGCGGCAAGGGGGGAGACGTCTTTTCATTCGTTCAGTTTCGGGAGAACGTCTCGTTCGCAGAGGCAATGGGAATTCTTGCGGACCGCGCGGGCGTCGATCTGGGCGTTACACCACGGGATGAGTTGACCGGCCCAAGTCGCACCGATCTTGCAAGGGTCAATGCGTGGGCGTCGCGTTTTTTCCGGTCGCAGTTGCTGGACTCGTCCGTTGGGCGAGCAGCCCGGGAATACCTCCGAAGCCGGCAGGTTTCGGATGCGACGTCGGAGCGGTTCAGCCTAGGCCTTGCTACCGACGCGGCGCCGGGTTTACGTCAGGCGGCGGTGCAGGCTGGGATCGATCTTTCGTTGCTCATTGCAGCCGACATAATTCGAGAAGGTGACGAAGGGCGTCACTACGAGACGTTTCGCAACCGCTTGATGTTCCCGATTCGTGACGCGACCAACAGAGTCATCGGATTCGGCGGCCGGACGCTGGTTGACGACCGGGCGAAGTACCTCAACACGCGTCAGAACGCCCTGTTTGACAAGGGCCGTAACCTGTACGGTATCGATCTCGCCAGGAACGCAATCGCGCAACGTCGGCGCGTTGTGGTTGTCGAAGGTTATACGGACTGTCTGGCTGCTCATCAGGCAGGTTTCTCCGAGACTGTGGCAACACTGGGCACGGCGCTAACGGAGGCACAGGTAGACCTACTGCGGCGGTACGGTGACGAGATCATTCTTCTGTTCGACTCGGATCAGGCGGGTGAGGCTGCGGCTGACCGTGCCATTCACGTGGCGCTGCCACGGTGTGTCACTGTTCGCTTGGCCCGCCTTCCCGATGACAAAGACCCGAGCGAGTTCCTCAGCCGCAGGGGTGCCGACGAGTTTTCGGACCTGTTGAACCGGGCCGTCGACGCGCTAGAATTCAAATGGGTTAACACGCAGCAACGTTTTCAGGGGGAGGGTTCCGACGCGAAACGACGGGAGGCGATTCTCGACTTCTTGCGCGTCGTGGCCGAGGCGGCTGACACCAGAGCCGTCGACGCGATCCAACGGGGTCTTCTGGTGAATCAGGTTGCGCATCTGCTCCGGATGGGTCAAGACGAAGTCAATCGTCTGATGGTTCGGTTGCGATCCCGCGATCCAAGGACCGCGCGGCAGGCAGCGGGCAGGTCCGGCGATGAGCCTCGCCCGCCCGTCCCTCCCAACGCGGAACAGGCTGCCTGGAGCCGCGTGCTGGAAGTTGCGCTCAACGAGCCCGGCGTCTTGTCGATCGTCGATCACCTTCCGGACGTGAGCAGGATTGTGAACGACCGCGATCGCCGCATCGGAGCGGTTGTCTGGGAATTGGCAAGGCAGGTCGGCGAGTTTGGCCTGGCCGACGTGCTGACGTGGTTTCATGAACCGGAGGATGTAGCACGTATCATGCAGCTCGCCGAGCGGGGAGAGAAGCGAGGGAACTACGAGGACACCCTTCGCACGGCGTTCGAACGGATTCGCCGCGCCCTGCAGGATGATGATGTGGAGCAGAGCAAGCGCGAATACTTCCGCGCGCAAGAACAAGGACAACCGGCAGTAAATACACGGGATCAGTTTGCAAACTTTGGTGATCGGGTCCGGGAACGCCGCAGCTACGTTCCACGCCGACTGAGCCGCCGGACAATTGCAGGTACGGACTCAGTCGAGAACGCCAGCACAAACAGCAACGTATCGAGCAGTAGGGAGCAACCATGAGCGAAGTGATCGAACAACCCGTGGATCTCATTCAAGCGGCCGTGGACCTGCTTCTGGAGCTTGGCAAGGGGCGTGGCTACGTCACGTGGGAGGAGATGAACGAGATTCTCCCCGACGACGCCATCGATCCAGCCCAGCTCGAGGTTGTCATGATGCGTCTCGAAGAAGCCAAGGTTGAGACGCTCGATGAGGCTGACGCAATCCGGTATGAGCAACGGAGCAAATCAGATTTGCGGGGGCGCAATTCGCGCGTACGTGCTCAAGACTCGGAGGAGCCCGTCGGCGCTGATGAGTTTGTGAAGGATCTTGTAAAAAAGCTCAGACAACTGACCGTGGACGTCGGCGTGAAGCGGATCGACGATCCCGTCAGGATGTACCTGACGCAGATGGGCGAAATACCGCTGCTCACCCGGGAGGAGGAGATCCGGCTCGCAAAGAAGATTGAGCTGACGCGGATGGCCTTTCGGCAGAAGGTTCTGGAAAGTGACTATTGTGCCGGGCTCGCGGTCGAAATCCTGCAACAGGTGAATGAGGGCATGTTGCCTTTCGATCGCACGATGAAGATATCCACCTCGGAGCATGCCGCCAAGGCGCGCATCAGCGCTCGCATTCCCGTAAACGTCGCGACGGTTCGTGCCTTGTTGGAACGAAATGACGAGGATTGGGAGAAGCTGCACGTTTCACGAACGGCAGCCGGTATCCGACGTGAGTTGACTCGGCAGACGCGCAGCCGACGACGAAAGATATCGAAACTGCTGGAAGAGCTGTCACTGCGAACCAGCCGCATTCAGCCGTTGATGAAGAAGCTTCGGGGGCTTCACCGAAAGATGGTGGAGCTGTCACGCCGCCTGGCCGCCCAGCACAAGCGGCGGACGATGGTGGACGAGGACGTCGTCGCGATGAAGGAGGAGCTCGTTGGGATTGAGTCACTCTGCCTCGAAAATCCCGAGGCGCTGGGAGAACGGCTCAAATCCATCGAGCGCGTTTTCAGTGAATATGAGGACGCGAAGCGCAAACTGTCCGGCGGAAACCTGCGCCTAGTTGTCAGCATCGCCAAGAAGTATCGCAACCGGGGCCTCAGCTTCCTAGACATCATTCAGGAAGGTAACACGGGCCTGATGCGGGCGGTGGACAAATACGAGTACAAGCGCGGCTACAAGTTCAGCACCTATGCGACCTGGTGGATCCGTCAGGCCATCACCCGCGCCATCGCCGACCACGCCCGCACCATTCGCATCCCCGTGCACATGATTGAGACGATGAGTCGCCTGCGCAACATCAGCAAGGAACTGCTGCAGGACCTTGGCCGCGAGGCGACGATCGACGAAATCGCCAGAAGGGCCAAGATGCCGGTGAGCGAAGCGCGACGCGTGCTCAAGATTTCACGCCACCCGATCTCGTTGGATCGGCCCATCGGCGAAAGTGAAGACTCCTATTTCGGCGATTTCATCGAGGACGGCACGGTGGACTCGCCGGTCAGCACCGCCGGCGGCGGGATGCTCAAGGACCGGGTGGAGGAAGTACTCAAGACGCTCACCTACCGCGAACGTGAGATCATCAAGTTGCGCTACGGCATCGGTGACGGCTATACATACACGCTCGAAGAGGTCGGCAAGATCTTCAAGGTCACACGCGAGCGCGTCCGCCAGGTGGAGGCCAAAGCCATCCGCAAACTGCAGCATCCGGTCCGGGCGCGAAAGCTTGAGGGCTTCCTGGACAACCTAACGCCGACGCCTTCCTCGAACTAGTGCCTCGTCACGCTTGAATCTTCGGGTGACACGCGTCTACCGACGGGGTCGGCAGGCCGTGCAGCAAGCAATCCGCCACAGCCTGGCTGCGCCGGAACGTGCCACCCATCACAGGGCTGTCAGAGCACTAAAGCATTCCCCGTTTCTGCGTAGCGAACCGCGTGCATAAAGCCCGCGCGGATCTTCCGGAGCTAATAGTCTTCGGCTCCTTGCAACATGCTACACGACAACAGAATCCGCTCCAGTTCTCCATACGTTCGAAACACGGTGGCAGTCGGCTCGTCAGGCGCCGTCGGGCGTGGGCAACGGCTGATCAACTCACACCCATGGATCGCGATCCGTGGACGTCTTCTTTCCACCTTGGACAGTGCCCGGGACGACAGTACAGCTCTCGATTCGTGTTCGTACGATCGAGCACGGACCCTGCAAGACTTGACGGCACCGCAACGGTTGATCCCCAGGCCAACTGTGATAGAGTCACGACATCATCCCGGGGAGTGTCCGGACGCCTGGTGGGTCCCGCGGCCTTCAAAGCCGTTGAGGCGTCGCTTGCGCGGCGTCTGGTGGGTTCGATTCCCATCCACTCCCGTAGTGCACGACGATGCAATGTGATACACGTATGTGGAGTCGGCTCGGCAAGGCCAGAGGGTAATTGCTCGCTACGGTTCGGTGAAAGTGCTCTGAAGGATCCAAAAGTCGATGAGGTCGACATGTTCGTCGCTATTGGCGTCGGCGCAGTCGCAGTCTGTTAGGACGATTTCTCCGGGGCCGGTGGCACAATCGAAGAACCAGGCGTGGTCTATCAGGGTGATCCGCCCGTCGTCATCGCAATCGCCGGGAACGCCGCGAAGATCAAGGGCGATGCCGGCGGGGAACTGCAACCCCGTTGTCACCAGGTCTTCGACATTGGAGCCGTCCAGATCGGCGCGCTGGACATTATGTTTGAAGCCGTCGGTCCAGTACATCTTCTCCATAGCGAGATCGAGGGCGATCCCGATGGGACGCGATGAAGCACTGATGACAACGAGAGTCTCGACGTTGGCACCATCCAGGTCGGCCCGTTGGATTACGCCTTCAAGCGTGCTGCGGGTCTGATCGGTGAAGTACATCCTGCCCGCATCGAGGTCGAGGGCGATTTCGCGCGGATTAACCAGGTCCGTAGTAATGATGTCCTCGATGTTGGATCCGTCCAGGTCGGCGCGCTGAATCCTGCCGACGCCGCTGTCGGTCCAGTACATCTTCCCGGCTGGATCCAGGGCAATCCCCCACGGCTCGAGCAGATCGCTTGAGACGAGGTCTTCAACATTCGTGCCGTCCAGGTCGGCGCGTTGAATTTTGTCGGTCCCGCTATCGGTCCAGTAGATCTTCCCCGCCGCCAGGTCGATGGCGATGCCCCGCGGGGTGTTCAAACCGGTGGTCACCACGTCTTCGATGTCGGAGCCGTCCAGGTTGGCGCGCTGGATCGTGTCATTAAACACGTCCACCCAATACATTTTTTCGCCGGTGAGGTCGAGAGCAATGCCCTGCGGAGAGGCCAGCCCTGTTACGATGAGGTCTTCGACGTTCGAGCCGTCCAGTTCGGCGCGCTGGATCTTGTCCGTACCGCTGTCAGTCCAATAGATTCTCTGAGCGTTAACCGCGGACGCGCATAGACCAAGCGTCAGCGCAAGGGTCGCGAGCGTCGAAACGGCTCGACGTGACATCTTCCTCTCCTTGTGGCGTGGTGCGTGGACTCTGCGACCGATCGCATCCACACAGGAGTTTAGTGATTGTAAATGGATAGAGTCAAGATGTGCCCAATGGCCGATATTCTGCTCCGTGGGACGCTGCTGGTGGATTTGTCGGAGCAAGGCGTACAATGCATTATCGGGACGGACGCCGAGGATATGATGTAATCGGGAGCCGATCGTGACCAGCCCCGAGTCAGTGAGCAAAGCCGGCCTAGCCGAGTGGCCTGATGGTGAGCCGATCCCGCCGCGCTACTGGTGGCTCAAGCGGATCGGTGTCGTGTGCTTGGCGTTGCTCTTGGCGCTTGCGGCCCTGCGCTGGTGGTGGGGCTGGGACGCCCACCGGCGCCTGCAGGCCGAGATAGAACGGTACCGTGCGGCCGGTCAGCTCGTCTACGCCCGGGAGTATGACGCTGAGCTGGCAACCGCGAGCGCAAGCAAGCGGAGCGTCTTCCCATAGCGTCCAACTCTCTACTCGCCGGGCGGGTGCCACTCATAGGCACCCATATCGACGGCATCGCCGCTTATGCGTCCCTTTAGAGCAAGGTCCTT